>SAMEA104315432__coassemble_363_pt1 | contig 23303 bp, 26 predicted proteins | sample SAMEA104315432__metabat2_low_PE_018 | metagenome-assembled genome bin SAMEA104315432 (sample SAMEA104315432) | gut metagenome | biome: Monkey gut; feature: monkey-associated habitat; material: faeces | place: China | collected 2013
CATTGGGAGAAGGGAATTGTTAAATTATTTTGCTTGTTCAGCTTCTTTTACAACTTCAAAGACACCTTTTGCTTCTTTTAGTGTCATACCTTGTTCGCATCTTGCTGTGTAGTAGCCTGATTCTGCGGCAAATGACATTACGATGATTTTGTTGTTTAAGTCGTATCCTCTAACGTATACTGGAACTTCTTGTTCTATCTTGATTTCTTTATTCTTTGGATATACGTTATAATCTCCGCTGATATCATAGTGAGGATTTGTTTTTTCATCTAATGTGTCTGTTTTTCTCACAACTACAGTTCTTGTCTCATCTAGTGGGTACGAAATTTCTATCATATCCTTCATAGAACGAACGGTGAAGTTTGATAAAACAAGTGGAAAATTAAATCCTGCAATTTTTGCAGCTTTATTCAAATCATTTTGGCAATCTTGCCAAGGGTTTGGTATAAGAGTTCTATTACTCATTTGGTCTTTTGTACATGCTGTTAAAAAATTAACACTAATTATGCAGATTGCTATAAACAATAAAAGTTTTAATTTTATCTTCATTAAAAATTTTTCTCCTATTTCTATAATATACAATTTATTTTTATTATTAAAATTGTCAAATTCTTGAAATGTTAAGTTCCTTGTATTTCATGCTACGTCCATGTTTGAGCATGTTTACAAAACTTAATAATTGTATTCAAAAAGGCAATTTTTTTTTAAATAAAAACTTTATATAAGAGTAAGAGAGATTTGAGAGAGAATTAAATGACATTTTCAGTAAGTTTTAATCAAAATAATTCATTCGGTTCTGCTAGAGCAGTTGCTTCTAACTCAACAAAATCTCTAATGGAATCAAACCCAAGCTTATTCACAGGCGTTACATTCAACGGTGTTGCTCCTACTTCAATGATTTCAAACGGTGGTTTTGGTTCTTTCTTCAACTTTGCTGGTTTATTCAATGCTTTTTCTAACTTCTCAGTTCCAGCATTCAACTTCAATATGCCAGCTTTCAACTTTGCAGGTTTCGGTAACTTCAACTTATTCCCTGCATTAGGTCAACAAACTTATACATTCAACCAATCATTTGGTTCAAATGTAAGAGTTTCTTCTTCAGCTAAAACTGCTAGAGCTCAAAAAGCTGTTGACGTTGCTTTATCTCAAGTAGGCGTTAGAGAAAACGGCAGCACTAACAACTCAGCTGAAGTTAACAAATACAGATTTGGTAAAGCTAATGGCAACCCTTGGTGCGCAAGCTTTGTTTCTTACTGCTACGGTCAAGGTCAAGGCAACAGCAACAAAGCTACATTCGGTTTTACTGAATCTTCTCAATCAATCAAAAATCAAGCTATCAAAGCTGGTAAATATTCAACTAAAGAATCTGGTTACAAACCTCAAGTTGGGGACTTAGCAGTTTGGTCTTATACTAAAAGTTCTGGACACGTTGGTATCATCGCTTCAGTTAACAAAGATGGTTCTTTCGATGTAATCGAAGGCAACTGCGATGACAAAGTTCAAAGATGCACTCGTTCAATGAACACAAAAGACTTAAACGGTTTCGTAAGAATGAACGAATGGGTTGAAGCATAATAAGTTTAAATAAATTCTTAGTGTGAAGTGTAAGGGAAATGTAAAAAGTGTGTTAGGGTTGACCAAGGTCAGCCCCTTTTTTTACGCAAAATATTTATATTCCTTTTATCGCATTATCAATTGCATCTTTTTCTTCTCTGAATAATGCGTTATCTCCGATTTGGTCTGTAATTGTATGCATTTCAACTATTTTATTATGTACATTTTCATTTGTTACTACCAAGAATAGTTTAATATGTTGAGCTTGTAATCTTACAATGATATCTTCAAGTGCAAAAATAGCTGACATATCAAGTTCTATGTTTGAGTTATAAGTTAAAATTATATATTTTGTTTCTAATAATTCGTCAAAATGTGAAACGATTTGGCTGATTGAGCCAAAGAAAAATTGTCCGTCTAAGTGCAGAATTCTGATTTTGTAGTGTGATTGTTGCTCAACACTTATTTCATAATCAGTATAAACATCTGCATCTTGTTTTTCTTTGATTGCTGTATTATCTGCACTACGTTTTGCAAATAGTAATGATGATAATACAATGCCGACACCGATTGCGAAAATTAAGTTATAAAAAACAGTCAAGAATAATACAATCATCAAAACTGTCAAATCGTCTTTTGGTGCGAATTTTAAAATTTTTACTACTTTGAAATCAATAATATCAATACCAATTTTTATCAAAATTGCTGCAAGTACGCAAATAGGTATTTGCACGATAAACCAACTAAATTTTAAAAGTACAATAAGTAAGAAGATTGCACTGAATATAGAAGTTAAATTTGTTTTTGCATCGTTTTTAACGGCGGCAACGCTTCTCATTGTTGCTGCAGAACCAATCATTGTTCCAGTTAAAGAACAAACAAGATTTCCAACGCCGTGTGCAAAAATAAAATGTTTAAAGTTTGATTTTTGTTTTGTTAAAGAATCTATGATAACTCCCGTCAAAAGACTTTCGCTAGTCGCAACAAAGGCTAAAGTAAGAGCGATTGGAAAATATTTTGAAATTAAATCTATCGAAATGTTTGGCATTTGAAGTTGTGGAAAATTCACGCTCATTGTAGAAATTTTTTCTATATCCCAACCTAAATAATATCCTGCAATTGTCATTAAAACCAGAATTAATAATTGCGCAGGTATAATTCTAGAAATACATTTAGGAGTGATAAACAACAAAACAAGAGTTGTAATACCCAAAAGTGCGGAATGAATATTAATAGAGCCTAAAAGTTGTGGAATATTTATCAAGGCTTGAATAGTCGAGGGACTAGTTATTCCACCTAAAAGTACTGGTGTTTGTAGAATAATAATTATTAATCCGATACCGCTTAAAAACCCTGAAATAACAGGATATGGAACATATTTTATAAGTTTAGGAGCTGATGTTAATGAAATTAAAATTTGCAAAATAGATGCCATTATTAAAATTAAAACCGCATCAGAAATGTTCCCTGAAGTCGCTACAAATGCAGTGGCTAAAATTATGGCAATAGGTGCAGTTGGACCTGATACAACTGGGTGTTTACAACCGATTATACCGATAATAAATGAAAGAATTATTGCGCCCCATATACCGGCAGAAGCCCCAAAACCAGATGCTACACCAAATGCTAATGCTTGCGGTAATGCAATTATGCCCGCAATTATTGCACCAAATGTGTCGCCTTTTATAAATTCAAACTTTTTTAAAATGTTTTCCATATATCAAACTCCGTGTATAGTTGAATTTGATAATAACATAAAATTATTTGTCTGGAAATTCAAACTTTATTCTATCACCGTCAAGTAATAAAATATCGTCTTTGTCGTTTGGCATTACAGAACGATAATTCATTTCTATAGCTTCCTCACTTCTGTATTCCTCTGGCATAAGGCTATTAACAATAGACATCGGTTTTATATTTACATTTTTATATGATTGAGCGCTGTTTCCACCTAGCCCTGTATCTGTTTGCATAGGCATACTTGGCATAAACGATATATCTGTATCTTTGAAAAATCCTACATCAAACGGTGATTTTTGTTTATATGTTGTGCTCAATTCGTCTTTTACGTCATAATATATTCCGTCTAAATCTCTGTATTTTGTGATTGTAAATACAAAACTTGCTTCAGAGTCCTTTTTCTCTGGGCTTTTTACTTCTGTCATTGTCCCAACTACAAGATAGCCCTTCTTAAATTCTGTATTTTTTAGGGTTACATTTTTAGTAACTTCTATAGAAATTGTTTCCTTTGGATAATATGTAGAGATTTCTCCAACCACTTTTCCTCGTAGAGTTTTAGCGTTTGCAGAAAGACATGTGAAACATAAAATTGAAAATAATATGATAAATTTTTTCATGTAAAACCTCTTTTATAAAAATTTTAGCATGAAGTTTTGTAAATAAATGTTATAATTATATTAAATAATAACAATTTTATTTTTTATCAACCTTTATTAAAACAAAGCTATTATAAGGATTTTTATGTTTAACGATATTTCAATTTCAAAATTAGGTTTACAACAAAAACAAAATACAACATCAAATGCTCAAGTAAAAACAGAAGATACAAGTATTTTTGGTAATAATTTAATAGAAGATAAAAAAACTCTAACCAAAGAAGAAATTAAGGCTGAAAAGAAAGCTAAAAAAGAGGCTGAAAAGGCAGAACGTGAAAGAATTAAAAATACTCCTGATGGAATTATTCAAGGTGGACGACAAGGTTCATCTGCCGGTGATTGTTGGCTTTTAGCTCAAATGAATTCTATGTCTAAAACAGATTGGGGTAAAAAAGCTTTCCAAGATGCTATTACAAAAGAACAAGATGGCAGTTTTACTGTTCACTTTAAAGGTATAGGTAAAGACGTAAAAATCTCTCAAAAAGAATTTAAAAAAGCTCAAAATAATAGTTACTATTCTAGTGGTGATGCTGACCCATTATTGTTAGAACTTGCAGTAGAAAAACATTTTAAAGAAACAAATTTAAATGAAGGTACTATTTATGGTAATTCATTAGCTGGAAAGGATTCTCTACAATATTTAATGACAGGTAGTTTAGGTAAAGAAACAACTAGCAGCGAAGTTGCTGAAATAATTTTAAAAGAAATGGGTAAAAATAAGGAAAATAATGCAGGATTTTCTGCAACTTATATTTATTACGATAAAGAACAAACTTCTGGAGGTACAAGCCACGCAATTTCTGTCCAAAGCGTAAACTTAGATGATAAAGGTGAAATCAAAGACGTTGTACTTTTAGATTCTTATAAACCGGATAGACCTTATAAAAAAGATTACAGAACATTTATTGACGAAATGCAATTATTTGGTTTTGCAAAATATTATCCAAAAACAGAAGAAGCTAAGTAGTTGTCTTTTTCTCGCTTTTTAATACGACAAGTGTTACACCTGTTAGGATTAAGATAATTCCTATCGCAATTTTTGGTGTGAAAACTTCGTGGAAGATTATTAAGCCAAAAGTAATAGCGGTTAAAGGTTCTAATGCTCCAAAGATTGCGGTAATTGTTGGACCTACAAGTTTTATGGCAATCGTTGTTGCTTCTAGTGAAATGATTGTCGGAATTATTGCTAAGCCAAATGCGAATGCCCATAATAATGGTGAATTTAGCGGTTGTAATTCTGTGCAGAAGTTTAGGTTGTAAATATAAACAGTTAATCCGAAAAACATTACGTAAAAAGTTAGTACTGGTTTTTTTATATGTCGAATTGATTTTATATTTTTTATTCCAATCATATATAAAGCATACATAAGTGCTGAAACTAAAACGTATATAAGACCTTTTAAGTTAATACTAACCTCGCTGTTATTATTTAAAAATATTATTCCACTAAGCGTTAAAGCTATTGCAGAAACAATAATTAAGGTTATTTTTTCTTTGAAAAAGACTGTTGAAATTACAGCAACCATAATTGGATATATAAATAAAATTGTACACGCAATACCTGATGGTATGTAGTTAAATGCCGTAAATAATGTTAACGATGATAGCGAAAATAATATCGCCAAGACAAATAATGCAATTCCTTGATTAAAAGAAATTTTAAAAGACAAGTGTTTTACAAATCTAATATAAGCACCATAAATTATTGTTGCCAAGCAATATCTATAGAATAAAACAGAGTTTACACCAATGCCATGTGCAAACAAAGGCAGTGCAAATAATGGATTTGTCCCATAACTTGATGAACCTATAATTGCATTTATTATACCTGTTGAACGTCTTTTCATAGCTACATTTTATTCACTAAAAATTAAAAAAAAAGAGGTAATTTTTGATTACCCCTCTTAATCTTATAGCTATTAAAAATTATTATTTTTTGAATTTATCAGGCACTTTAACTGGTTTTTTACCATTCTTGTACCAGATAACTTCGCCGTCATCTTTGTTGTCTCCAACAACAGCGCCGTCTTTATCGTATTTGTATGGTTGTTTTTCTAGTGGTAATTTTTTACCATAAGAATTTACATCAACGATAGAAACTGAATCATAGTATTTTAAGAAATCTTTGTATGGTACATCTGCATCAAATGATGTGTTCCAAGGATTTGTACATCTCATTTTTAAATCACCATTTGCATCTTTGTGTGGTTCAATTGTGTATGCGTGGAAACCATAGATACCAGCTTTTTCTGCAACTGGGTTTTCAACTCTGCTTCCGCCTGCTCTTGTACCACCTGTCATGATGTAGTTTTCATTAAAGTTTTCTTTCTTAATCATTTTGTTAACTGTTGGTTCTTCAAGGTCTAAGTTGTATTGTCTGAAGCCACCAAAGCCCATTCTTTCCATAACTTCAAAGTTGTAACCACCTAATGAACCTCTGTAGAAGTCTGCTGGGCTTTCAAATTTGTCATCTTTGTTGTCTGGATTGTTTTTCAAATCTGTGAACATTAAACCGTTTTCATCTTCTTTGTAGTAGATGTTGTAGTAGTTGTCGCCACGAGATACAACGATTGTTCTGCTTGGATCTTTTTTAGCTTCAATATAATCGTTTAATCTTTGTTTATGACCTTCTAAAGATTTTAATGCTTTTTCTTTAGCTTCGCCTGTAGAGTTTTTAACTTCTTCTCTTTTAGCTTTGATTTTATCAGTCATGATTTCTCTGAATTTAACATCAGCTTTGTTTACAGAGTCTAAACCATAGGCATCTTCTAAAATTCTGATACCTGTTGAACCTTTAAGAGAGTATTTTTGAACTCTGTCTTTTGGAAGTTCTGCATTTTCGTATTTGTATTCGCCGTAACCATTTTGGAATTTAACTTTTACGTCTTTTCCTTCTTGGTGGAAAGCATCATAGATTGCAACTCTTGCTTTAGGGTTTTGCATAACTGTGTTCAATGTTGAAACAAGGTAGCAATCACCGATTTTTTGTTGTTGAGTTGTAAATCTTTTTGCTGGTGGGAACAATTTTACGAACATGTCTTTATCCATGTCTAATTGTTTTGATTTGTTGTCGTCTGTTTTTACATAGATTTTATCTTGGTCAGCAACTTTGAATACGTCTCCAACTTTTGCATTTTTAGTACCTTCTTTTTGAGACTTAACTTCTGGTACATAAACATCTATAGGATTTTTACCAGCTTTACGAGCTTCGTAAATCATATCCAAATCATTGGCTAGGTTATCGTTCATCTTACCAGTTGCCCAATAATGGCTAACTGTAGATGCTTCAATATCTCCACTCTTAATCATTTGTAATTGCATCATAACGTTACTTGTTTGTTCGTCGCCTTTTGCAAGAACTTTTTTAACGTTTTTATAATCTTCTTTTGATAATCCCATTACGCCAGCATCTTTAATAGCTTGTGCTGCTTGTGTATTGTCGTGAGCAACTGGTGCTGGTTTTGCGATTGACATTGGCTTAACGCCACTCATAACTTGTATTAATTCTAAACTTGGTTTTGCTTGTATTGCTGGTGCGGTATGTAATTTAGCTTCGGCAATTTTGTTTTCTGGTTTGTTAACTTTAGTTGTGCCTCTAAATGGCATTGCTACTTGAATTGGATTTACTTTCATTCTACTTACCTTCCTACACTTCTTTATACTTTCATTAAACACCCTAAAAATATTTATTGCTAGTAATAAGTGTAATTTTTACAAAAATGTAACATACATCAAGATAGGTAGTTCGTGTAATGCAGTTTTAGCACTTATTTCCAATGTTTTATTATTTGAAAATTTTATAATAAAAAAGGTAGTAAAAAGGATATAAAAATGCTCTATCTTCTAATTCAATGGCTAATTTTAACTTTGATAGTTTTATTTACGGCATGGATTCTTCCAGGAATTACGGTTAGCAGTATTCCAGCTGCAATGGTTGCGGCAATTGTGATTGGTATGATTAATGTTTCTATTAAACCCGTTCTAAATTGGATTACATTACCATTCAATGTTGTAACTTTTGGTGTCTTGGCATTAGTAATTAATGCGTTGTTGCTGATGTTTACTGCATATTTAGTACCTGGGTTTAACGTAAGTGGTTTTTGGAGCGCATTCTTTGGCTCAATCATAATTTCCCTACTGGGTCTTGGCGTAAGTTATATCAAGTACTAATTGGTTAAATTTAAAAGCGGAGAAGATAAAGTTTCTTCTCCGCTTTTATAAAGAGAGGGCGAAGCCGTTGCACGGCTTCGCCCTCTCTGAATTTATCAAAATTTTTATGACTCTTTTAAATGTTTAAAGTGTTTGTATACGTATAAAACACCTAAGATGCCGAAGATTACCACAATTGCAACGTCGAATTTGTGCCAAATGTGTTTGAAAGCTTCCATATTTTCGCCCATTTTTACTCCAACGTAAACTAGTACATAACTCCAAACAAGTGAGCCTAAAAATGTTAGTGTAAAGAAAATTCTTTTTCTTGCTCTCAAAATACCTGCAGGAAGTGAAATAAATGTTCTTACAACTGGTAACATTCTGCAGAAGAAGAATGCCCAATCGCCGTATTTATCAACCCATGCGTCAGCTTCTTCTAAATCTTTATGTGATACTAAAAAGTATTTACCATATTTTTCAACGAATGTTCTTCCTCCAAAATATCCTAAGTAATAAGAAGGGATTGAACCAAGTACGCAACCAAATGCGCCTGCAAATGCTGCTACGTGAAAATTCATTTCGCCTTTGCTTACGATGTAACCGGCAAATGGTAAAATTGCTTCACTAGGTAGAGGAATGTTGCATGATTCGATTGCCATAAGCAAGCTTATGCCCCATGCGCCCATTACTGTGATAATGTGTTGTATAAAATTTATAACAAATGTTATAACTAAATTGATAATTTCCATACTTTTTCTCCAAAACTGTCCTTTCTAATCTTACTTGAAAAATGGACAATCGCAAGAAAAGTCTTACAAATACATTTTGATTGATTTTTCTATCCAGTATTCAAAATCAATATTTGGGTATAATTTTTCGTAATTTTTAATATCTAAATACATATCAACGCCGTCTGACACATCGTGCCAAAGGTCAGAAAATACAAAGTTAAAATTATATTTATTCATATCGTTTTTCAAAAATTCAAACGCATCAGCATGAATTATTTTAATTTTGTCCTTATTCTGAAATGGAGGAAGTATGTACTTTTTGAATAAATTAATTATAGTTTCGTTTTTATCAACAATATAGATTTCATCAACATTTGTTTTATTAGAAATCATATATTGATAATATCCAAGTCCCAAGCCAAGTGTTAGAATTTTACCGTGAGCTTTTTCAATAGGATTTTTCATTGTCCCAATTTCGTTTGGAGTTACTGTCATCCAAATTCTACCGTTTTCTAATATTGCAGGATATCTAAAATGTTCCTCAAAAAATCCCACTTGCGGATACATTCTACCTTCTAAATCTTTTTCAATATCGTTAAAAACAAAGCCCTCATAAGGTTTGTAGTATTCGTATTTGAATTCAATATTATCTTGTTTTATTTTTGGGTTAATAATGTTTTTATAATATTTGTTTTCCTTGTAATCATTAGTTTTTAAACATTTTACCATTTTAGGAAAATACTTGTTATAAAAATCTCTATCAGTATTTTTGTCTAAAATATCAAGTCCAACACCGTTTGCAAGAATTATTGAAAACGCTTGTTCTGCTGGCATATCTTTTGTTTTTACTTCGTCGATATCCGCTTTTGTAATATATGTAGAATAATTATTCAAATAATTACTCATCAATGAAAATATTCTAAAATTATCGTCTTCAATTTGTTTATTCATACGTTGATAATACCATAAATAGGGATTGCTAACTTATTTTTTTAGAAGAATTATTTCCCAATTTTTATCAACGATTTGTTTTTCAATGTTATATTTTGTAAGTAAAACTGATATCATATCATTATTTAATTTTGATAATCTCAAAAATTGGATTGGAATATTTTTATTACTATCCATAATTTCTTTTATTTCGTCATTTGAAAATGCGCAAATTCCTCTATCAATCACAAGAACAAGGTGATTAGCGTCTTTTGCATAATTTTTTAAAACATACTCTGAAAACTCTTTAGTTATTTCATTTGTTATAAAATATCTTTCATAATTTTCTTTCATGTCGTGTTTTTTAGAAATGTTTTCAATTTCTTTTTCAGAAAGATATGTTTTTTGTGCATCTGTTGAATTTAGATTATAAAAACTTTCTGTTTCTCCAGTGATTTTATAATATTTTTCCAATAAATTTTTATTGAACGGCATAACAAAATTGTAATTAGGATTGATTTTGTTTTGAACTAATAAATCGCATAAAGCTTTGTAACCAATTGGTCTTTCGATTTTTGTTGCGCTCATTGGAGAACATAGTACTAATAAATTTACCGCTACAAAAAGAGTAAATAATATTTTCACAAACTTTTTATTGAAGTTTTCTCCTATATAAACAGCGGAAATGCTTAAAACTATTGGTAATACCGCTAATGTATAACGAACATTTGCGCTATAGAATTCTGTTTGTGAAAGTAAGATATGAAACGCTACAAACGCAATTGGGATAATTGATATGGCTCTCAATAGTTTATTGTTTTTTATTGCTGAAACAAATGTAGAAATCATAAAAATTATTGGAAAAATTACGTATAATAAAATTTTTATGTTCAATAAACTAGCAAAAACGATATTTTGATAATTCGGTATATTGTTTTGTAATGCAGTTAAAATCGGGCTGAACCAATTCTGCAACACTTGTAAAATAAACGAATTATCGTAATATACAATATCGAAATTACCAGAAAAATAATTTTTTATAAAAATGATAAAACATATTAAAGGTAAATATATGGCAAGATTTGTAGAAATGAAAAATAAATTTAATTTTTTGATTCTGTACAAAAATATTATCGCAATAATGGTAAATAAAATATTTATTACAGCTAAAGTTGTTTGTGTATAAAGTAAAAGAGCGTTTGAAGTTACAAATAAAATTGTAGATTTTTTATCAAATTTGTCTACAAATTTTAAAAATGTAAGTGTTGTCAAAGTTACTAAAAAGAACGTTAATGAGTAAAATTTTGCCTCTTGCGCATAATAGATAAACGATGAATTTATCGCAAACATGAACATTGTTATTAAGCCCATTTTATATTTTAGTTCTTCTATTTTTAAATTTTTTGTAATTTGTCTTCCTAAAAAATATGCTGTAATTACATTTAATGTGTCAAAAAATACGGACATCAATCGTATTACAAAATCTGTATTTGAAAAAATAGTTATCCAAATTTTGTAGAAAATATAATATATCGGAAAAATAAAAAATCTTTGCAGATTAATGTGAACATTCGGCAACGCATTTGCGATTGAATAAATTGTCGCTTCATCATGCCAAAGTCCAAAAGGGTTGTCTAAATTAAATAATCTGATTAAAATTGTGAAAACCACAAGGATTGTAAAGATGCTATAATGTTTTATCGTTTTGGACTTGTTCATTTTTACATAATAAAATTTATAAGGGAATTTTGCAATACTAATTATTTTTTCTCATTGCTTTTAAAACGATATCCCTTGCTTTTATAGCTTCCTCTTTTGTTAATGGCGGAATATCTTTTAGCGGATAATCTATTCCTAAATTTTCGTATTTTGGTATCGCCATATTGTGATAAGGCAAAATATCTAACGCTTTAATATTCTTTAGCGTTGATAAAAATTCGCCCAATTCTTTTAAATATTTTTCATTATAAGTTATTTGAGGAACAACAACGTGTCTAATCCATACCGGCATGTTTTTTTCTGATAAATATTTTGCAAAATCAAGAATATTCACATTTGACATTCCTGTTAATTTTTTATGTTCTTTGTCGTCAATATGTTTTATATCTAATAAAACTAAATCAGTGTATTTCAAAAGTTTATCAATCTTTTCTGTATTTTTACGATTAAACAAAATCCCTGACGTATCAAGCGCAGTATGAATACTTTTTTCTTTAGCTTGTTTGAATAATTCTGTTACAAAATCAATCTGCATTAACGGTTCACCACCTGTTACAGTAAGTCCACCGTTGCGCAAAAACTCTTTTACTCCGTCATATTCATCAAGGATTTCTTCAACTGATATTTTTTTATTTGCTTCTGTCGTCCACGTGTCGGGGTTATGACAATACTGACAACGCATTGGGCAACCTTGCGTAAACACAACAAATCTTATCCCAGGCCCGTCAACGGTTCCGCAGGATTCTAGTGAATGTATGTTGCCATAGATTTGTTCTGTCATAGTTTACCTTATCTAAAAAGAGGGGGCTTGAGACTTTCAGCCTCAAGCCCCCTCTTAAACTTAATTACATTGCGTTATGGAATGTTCTTGAAATAACATCGTCTTGTTGTTCTTTTGTTAATTTGATGAAATTAACTGCGTAGCCTGAAACTCTCACTGTTAATTGTGGGTATTTTTCAGGGTGTGCTTGTGCATCAAGCAATGTTTCTCTGTTGAAAACATTTACGTTTAAGTGGTGTCCACCTTTTTCAACGTATCCGTCCAATAAGTTTATTAAATTTTCTTCTTGCATTGTTGTCATAATTTATTTTCCTTTCAGATTATTAATTCAAATTTGTATCACAGCAACCGCCATCAAGACAGATGTTTAAATCGCCCATAAAGATTTCATCTTTACCTAATGCGTTTGGAATGATTGAGAAGGTATTTGAAATACCGTCTTGTGCATCGTTGAATGGAAGTTTTGCAACTGATGCTAGAGATGCTACTGCACCGTTTGAATCTCTTCCGTGCATTGGGTTTGCCCCAGGTGCTAGTGGAATACCAGCTTTTCTTCCGTCTGGAGTGTTACCTGTTTTCTTACCGTAAACTACGTTTGATGTGATTGTAAGAATTGACATTGTTGGAATTGACTCTCTGTATGTGTAGTGTTTTCTGATTTTTGACATAAAGTTTTTAACTAAATCTACAGCAATTTGGTCAACTCTGTCGTCGTTGTTTCCGTATTTAGGGAAATCTCCTTCGATTTCGTAATCAACAACAATTCCGTCTTCATCTCTTAGTGGTTTAACTTTTGCGTATTTAATTGCTGATAATGAGTCTGCAACTACTGATAAACCTGCAATACCTGTTGCGAAGTAACGTTTTACGTCTCTATCGTGTAATGCCATTTGAGCTCTTTCGTAGCAGTATTTATCGTGCATGTAATGAATTACGTTTAATGTGTTTACGTACAAGCCCGCAAGCCATTCCATCATGTCGTCATATCTTTCCATAACTTCATCGTAGTTTAAATATTCAGAAGTGATTGGACGATATTTTGGACCTACTTGAACTTTTAATCTTTCGTCAACACCACCGTTGATTGCGTATAGCAAACATTTGGCAAGGTTTGCACGTGCACCAAAGAATTGCATTTCTTTGCCTACAACCATTGATGATACGCAACAAGCAATTGCATAATCATCACCGTGTGTAACTCTCATTAAATCATCGTTTTCGTATTGAATTGATGAAGTTGTGATTGAGATATGTGCGCAATATTGTTTGAAGTTGTGTGGTAATCTAGTTGACCATAAAACTGTTAAGTTTGGTTCTGGCGCTGTACCTAGGTTTTCAAGTGTGTGTAAGTAACGGAATGAGTTTTTAGTAACTAACGGTCTTCCGTCAATACCAACACCGCCGATTGATTCAGTTACCCAAGTTGGATCGCCTGAAAATAGTTCATTGTATTCAGGTGTTCTTGCAAATTTTACAAGACGTAATTTCATAATAAAATGGTCAATCATTTCTTGAGCTTCAGCTTCAGTGATGATACCTTCTTTTAAATCTCTTTCAATATAAATATCTAAGAATGTTGAAGTTCTACCGATGCTCATTGCAGCACCGTTTTGTTCTTTTACTGCTGATAAGTATCCGAAGTATAACCATTGAATTGCTTCTTTAGCGTTACGAGCTGGCTGAGAAATGTCAAAACCATAAATTTTACCAAGTTCAATCATTTCGCCTAATGCTCTGATTTGTTCAGTGATTTCTTCTCTTAATTGAATACGTTCTGGACGCATTTCTCCTTCAAGTGATTTGAACTGTTCTTTCTTGTCTTCAATAAGTCTGTTGATACCGTATAAGGCAATTCTTCTGTAATCGCCGATTATTCTGCCTCTGCCGTAAGCATCAGGAAGTCCTGTAATGATTGCTGCGTGTCTTGCAGCTTTCATTTCTGGTGTGTAAACGTCAAAAACACCTTGGTTGTGAGTTTTTCTATATTTTGTGAAAATTTCTGAAACTTCTGAATCTACTTCGTAACCATAAGATTTGCAAGCACCTTCTGCCATTCTTATACCACCAAATGGTTGCATAGAACGTTTTAGAGGTGCATCTGTTTGTAAACCAACGATTGTTTCAAGGTTTTTATCAATGTAACCGGCGCCGTGTGATGTGATTGTTGATACGATTTTTGTATCCATATCAAGAACGCCACCGTTGTCTCGTTCTTGTTTTAATAAATCACAGCACTCTTGCCATAATTTCTTTGTTGCATCAGTCGCTTCTGCTAAAAAACTAGAGTCGCCTTCATAAGGTGTATAGTTTTTTTGAATGAAGTCTCTAACATTTATTTCTTGTTGCCATTTACCTCCAACAAATTCAGTAGTTGGGTATAGCTTTTTTTCTACTAATGTTGCTGTCATAACCTTTCCCCTATATTATTATTTCTATTTTTTATATTAAGTCATTAAATATTATACTATATTTTTTATAGAATTACTAATACTGTAACAGAAATTTATATATGCTAAAATCCTTATTAAAACTGGCTTTTGCAAAAATATTCAATTTGCATTATTAAAATTTGTAAAATATTGGTAAATGTTACTATTGACAGTAACAAATTTTTAGTTTATCTTGTTACTATGGATAGTAACATTAATGAAGTTTCAAAATTTATAAAAGAACAAAATTCAACCGAGGAAGTTGCTTCTCTTTTAAAAGAACTCCTTTCTGATTCCGAAATGCAAACCTTATCTAAACGATGGCGTATCCTGTCTATGTTAGCAGAAGGAAGAACTCAACGTGATATTGTTAAAGAATTGAATGTCAGTCTTTGCAAGGTTACAAGAGGTTCAAAAATTCTAAAGGAAAAAAATTCGGTTATAGCAGAGTATTTTATGGAGAAATTTAAAAATGGAAACAAACACAATCAAAAATAATATTACATTACCTACAGCTGATGGCTTTTTTGGAAACTATGGTGGTCAATTCTTACCAGAAGGTTTGAAAGCTGAGTTTGAAAAAATTACAGAATGTTTTAATAAATTAAAAGATGATGTTCTTTTTAATAAAGAATTAAATGACTTATTGCAATATTATGTCGGACGTCCAAGCCCTGTATATTTTGCAAAAAATTTATCTGAAAAATATGGTGCAGAAATTTATTTAAAAAGAGAAGACCTAAATCACACAGGCGCACATAAAATTAACCATTGCTTAGGTGAAGCTTTACTTGCAAAGAAAATGGGTAAGAAAAAAATTATTGCTGAAACTGGCGCAGGTCAACACGGCGTTGCAACAGCAACAGCAGCCGCTCTTTTGGGTCTTGAATGTGATATTTATATGGGCGAAGTTGATATCCAAAAAGCTAAACCAAATGTTGAAAGAATGAAAATTTTAGGCGCTAATGTCGTTTCTGTAAAAAGTGGAACAATGACATTGAAAGAAGCTGTTGATGAGGCATTTATCGCTTATTCAAAAGAATATGAAACAGCTTTATATGCAATAGGTTCAGTTGTTGGTCCTCACCCATTCCCAATGATTGTAGAACATTTCCAAACAGTAGTTGGTAAAGAAGCTCATAGACAAATTCTTGAAATGACAGGTGAACTTCCTAATCACGTTGTAGCTTGCGTCGGTGGTGGTTCAAATGCTATCGGCATTTTTAATGGATTTTTGAATGATGAAAATGTGAATATTTACGGTGTTGAACCAATGGGCAAAGGTGAAAAATTGGGTGAGAACGCTGCAAGTATTACTTACGGAAAAGAAGGTATATTGCATGGCTTTAAATGTTTGTTACTACAAGATGAAGAAGGAAATCCTGCAAATGCTTATTCTGTAGCTAGTGGATTGGATTATCCAGGGGTTGGTCCAAAACATTGTTATTTAAACGATACTGGAAGAGTTAATTACGTAACAGTAAACGATAAAGAAGCTGTTTCAGCATTTTATGAACTTTCAAGATTGGAAGGTATTATTCCTGCATTGGAAAGCTCTCACGCTGTGGCTTATGCAATTAAACTTGCTCAAATGAAACCAAATGAAAAGATTTTGGTTAATCTTTCTGGTAGAGGAGATAAAGATATTGCATTTGTTTTGGAAAAATATCCTTTGAAATAAAAAATTAAATTTATAGAAAAAGAGGAGAAATAATTTTTCTCCTCTTTTTTGTTGTGTATGTTTACTCTATAAAACGTATATTATATAATGGTTTTACAGTGAAAATTAGGAGAGAGGCAAAATATGAAACATAAGGTTAAATTGACAGTTATAGATAAAAAATTGTATCCGGAATTGCAACAAGAATATTGTGCAGATGCGAATTCGGGAATGTGTCCTTGTTATAACGTGGGGGACGAGTTTATTTTTGAGAGAGAAGACGGGAAAGACGATTTTTGGAGTATGGGACTAAATACACTTGTAAAAACTGATTATGATAAGAATGAAATTGCCGGAGGTCCAAAAAGACCACATTGCTCAGAAGCATGGGACGCTATTTCAAGATATATTTACGCAGGCTTGCAAGGCGGTTCCATTATGAAGGGCTGGATGAAAGACGAAAATACAATGATAACATGTTGCTCTGATGGCACACGCCCTGTAATTTTTAAAATTGAAAGAATTGATTATTAGGGATAAATAAATTTGTTATTAATTGCCCACTTGTTACCATAAGAAAATATTCTTGAGAAATGGTAAAAACTAACTCTAAAATTTTGTAATAAAAAAAAGAGGCTTTCGCCTCTTTTTTTTATTGGTGGACTTTACGCAACGAAAATCACACTTTTGGGTTCTCTTGAAAATAATTGAACTCTTAAAATCAAATCAGGGCAATAAAAAAGAGACCTTAAAAGGTCTCTTTTTTTAATGGTGGAGGATAGGAGATTCGAAAACTTAGGAATACTTTTAGTAATTTAAATTTTATTTTAGTAATCATTAGTGTTATCAAATTTCTCCCCTCTGTACTTTTGCTAATTTTTGGTAATTTTCAGGGACTATTTATATTTTTAGTCCCATAATAGTCCCATTTTGTGTACAAAGTTTAATTTGTTTGTGGATAAAACTCAAAATGATATAATAATAGGCATGGTACAACGAAATTCAAAGTTAGAGGTATATTTTTATTGTACAGGTTCAGGTAATGAACCTGTTAAAGAATGGTTAAAATCTTTACCTCGTGAAAATATGCGTACGATTGGGTTTGATATTAAAACTGTTCAATATGGCTATCCGATAGGTATGCCTCTTACAAGAGTTTTACACGGTACAAATGGTTTGGAAGAAGTGCGTTGCAATATTTCTAACGGCATAGCAAGAGTTATCTTTTATGTAAAAGATAATACAATGGTTTTGTTGCATGGCTTTATCAAAAAATCACAGGAAACCCCTAAAAAAGAATTGGATATTGCGATTAAAAGATATAAAGAGTGCTTAAATAAATAACTAAGCAAAAGATAAAATAATACGTTTACCTAAGTATTTTGCAACTTTGTCTATGGTGTTTAAAGTTATGGCTGTATTTTCAGGGTCTAAAATACGAGAGATAGCACTTCTTGAAGTTTCTAAATCCTTTGCTAATTTGCTAACAGTTATATGTTCAGCAATCATTTTTTGCTCAAGTTCGTAGGCTATAACCCTTTTTATAGCAACTGTATCAGCTTCTTGAAGTAAACCTTCTTCTTCAAGAAAATCATCAAAATTAGAACCTAAACAATTTTTATTCATATTTATCACTTTCATTTATCACTTTCATTTATCACTTTCATTTATCACTTTAACTTATAACTATATTGTACCAAAAATTGTACACTTTTTCAACCCTACTTTTGTATAATTTAATGACAAGTGCAAATTTGTTGTACATAAAAATTTACACCTTTATTTATAAAATCTAAAACGATAATAATGCCAGATGTTGCACCTAAAAACGCAGATGGTATAAAATAATATAGTTGTTTTTTTGCAAAATCGGAATAGGTATCTTTCCTAGCCTTTAAATTTTCTTCGACTAATTCTTTTTTGCTTATTTTTTCGTTAACATATTCTTCAAGATTTGTAGATATTTTTTGACGGTAGATATTATTTAAAAATACTTTTTTTATTTCAAAAATTACAAAAATAGCAACGGATAAAAGGTAACAAAAACAGGCAAAAAATAAAAAAGTCTTATCCATTGAATTATGAGTATAACTTAATAACAAAATATTTTGGCAAATTAGTAATTTTAGCCGTTTTATTAATTGTTTCCATTTGTGGTAAATTATGAATCATAAGTTTATCCTTTTTAGTGTTAACTGCCCTTACAGGATAAACTATTTTTCTTCATATCTCAACCCTAAAGCCTTGCTATAAAAGAATTTGCACTATAGCACAATGACCTATTTGCCTCCTAAGTACTTTGTAAAAATTTATTAAGAAATGTTTTTCAAATACAAAAAGCCTTGGGTTAAATATGCAGAATAGATATGCAGATTTAGTCAAATTTTGTCTAATCGAATACAGCTTTTAATAACTTTAAAACCAATTCTAATTTATTTTTATCTGCATGGTTTAAATATTTTTTAATTTCTTCTTTTAAATTTTCTCTTTCCACTTTGTGTTGGAAACTAAATAATGAATCAATACTAACACCTAAAGCAATAGCTATTTTTGAAATATTTTCAAGTGTTGTAAAACTTTTTCCTGTTTCAATACGGCTGATATGTCTAGATTCCATGTTTACAAGTTCGGCAAGTTGTTCTTGATTTAAACCTCTGCTTTCACGAATTTCTTTAATTCTTGCACCGAAGTATTGTTTAAGTTTAGTATCGTCCATTATTCCTCCCTGCCATAAGAAAATGATATAACTTATAGGCATAAAATTAAGGACATTATTTGACTAAAATTTTATTGATTTTCTACATTATTTGTTGTAATATCAACCTACTTAGTTGAAATTCTTACCATATTTCAACATTTAAAGTATAACAAAGGAGTTTTTTTGAAAAAAATACTATCCATAATATTCATTATAAATATTTTTGTATGCTCGGCAAATGCAGTAGAAAACAACTACAAAGAAATAAAATATGCACCACCTTTTGATAAATATATGCCAAAAATACATGCTAAAATTACAAAAAATTGGAATTATTCAGTCGTAAAGAAAAATTATAATGTTTTAGTAATTTTTGATATTGATAAAAAGGGAAATTTATTAGCCTGTAAGATTGTTAAATCGTCAAATTATCCAGTTGCTGACGAAGAAGTTTTAAACGCTATAAAAAGATCAGCACCTTTTCCACCTTTACCTAAAGAGTTTTCAGGGAATATGATAAGAATTAGTTATACATTTAATCACGATTTTATTGAACAAGAGGCAAAGAAACAGTCAACACAAAAGAAAAAAAGACAACAAAAAAGAACTTTTGATTATAATCCAAATTTTTCTTATGCAAGAATTAACGCAATTGGTAAAAGATTAATTCGTTATAATGGATTAGACCCTAGTGTTAAATTTGAATTATCAGATGAAGACATTGTGAATGCTTATGCTGACAGTAACAAAACCATAATGATTTTTAAAGGTTTATTAGAAGCAATTGATGGAGAAGATGATACAGAAGAACTTGCATCAGTAATTGCACATGAATTAGGACACATAGAAAATGCACACCTAAAAAAACATATTCCATTTTTAGTTTTTTCTGCTATTACTCAAATTGCAGGCTCCGTAGTAGATACTTTATTTACAGAAGAAGCATTAAAGGATGTAAATGACACAATGATTACTGCAACAGGAGACCCAAATTCAAAAATATCTGCTGAAAACACAATTGCCATTGTAAACACGAGCATTTTTAATAAAATTAGCAGAAAAGATGAATATGAAGCAGATCTAACTGGTGTTGATATTATGGTGAATGCTGGATATAACCCTCTTGCAATGATAATTATGTTGTACAAAATCAGTAGTGAAGATTATATTGAATTTTTCTATGACCACCCAACTGGTATAAAAAGGATTATGAATTGCTACGACTACATTAAATATAATTACCCAGATTACATAAAATATGGATATGACAGCCCAACTTACGAAGATGCATTAATCTTAATTAATGAAGAATTAAAATTTCGAACAGAAAAAGACATCAGAAGAATAGAGAAGAAACAAATTGAGTTTGCTAAAAAAAGAGAATTGAGAGGATTAAAAAAATTATGAACTACAAAAATTTTATAATTTTAATAGTAATAATTATTATTGGAAGTTCTTTGTGTGTTTCGATATTGAACCCAACTTTACATAAACCAATTTTTATTACGAAAGATAACATTGATATTTCAAAGGACGACAGCACAAAAGATTTAAAATCTAAGGATATTACCGTAACAGAAAGAATATGGTGGAATCAATGGAGTAGTAATTTTCATAATAAATTTTATAAAGACCTAAATCAAAAAACTAATAACGCAATTCCTGATAAATATCATTATATTGTTAGCTTTGAAGTTACGGATAAAGGAGAAATTAATAATTTAAAAATAGAGGGAAATCCTGCTAATTATAGAAAAATATTAGAGCGTTATACGAAAGAAATTTTACAAAATTATGAACAAACTTCTCTGTTAAAATTTCCTACAAAAACAAATTTAAAAGTAAAACCTGTAAAAATCGAATTTTCTGATAAAGGTAATTTTAAAGGTAATGCAACACCTGAAGATTTTTTAAATGATTACGAAGACGTACAAGTAAAAAAATAAAGGAGCTAAAATGGACATTAACGAAATTTTTAAAGAAATAGAAACCGCAAAAATGGTTATAAGCAAAAACGATATTAAATTACCAAACGGAGAACAAATTAGTGTACAAGGTTTTGGAATTTGTAAAGACAACAGTTATAAGGAAAACAGTTATAGATATTATTTAGAATTTAATATTGATAAACCTTTGGGCAAAAAAGGTCAACTTATTTCTATCCTAATGAATCCATCAAATAAAACATGTCCTGATAAAAATATTGATGGAACAATTCAAAATGTTATAAAAATGGCTTATGTAACAGGGTATTCAAAAGTTGTAATCCTAAATTCTTTCGCTTTAATACAAAGTTCAGGGGAAAAAGCCACAGAAACATTTAAAAATAATGATTATGAAAAATTGAATAAAGATTTTATCAAAGAATATTTAAACAAAAATTCAAACACAAATATTTTATGTGCTTGGGGTGAAAAATCAAAAATTGCTGAATTAAAAGACGTTGATAAAATATTAAAAAATAAATTTGTTTATAGTCTTACAAAAAAGAATTATCCAAGACATGCAAGCCCATATAATTCAAAAGCTGTAAATGAATTTATTTTAGAAGAATTCAAAAAAGATATAAAAGATAGAACTTTTATAAAAGTAACAGAAATAAAAGAAAATGGAAAAATTGCAAAATAATTTCAAGGGGTAATAATGAAATATAAAATTTTATGCATGTTATTAGTGCTATTCTTAACGATGTCAACGGCTTTTGCAAATAGTAGTAAATATCGAATTAACGTATCTGACAACCATATTACTAATATAAAAAAATTGAACAAAGATTTAACTTGGAAACAATGGGAAGAAAATCTTTATGAAAAATTTGTTAGAGATTTAGCTTTCAACAGATGGTCAGACATGCCTCCGTTTTACAGTTTTGAAGTGCGTTTTGATGTTAGTGATGAACGTAAGATTTCAAACATTATAATCAAAGGAGAAAGAGGAGATTGCGATGATGCAAAACCAAGAGTTTGCGATATCCAACTTGATGATTCAGATGCAGATTTATTATACAAATTAAAATATTATTCACATCAAATTTTAAAAAGTTATGAGGGAACAAATATTTTAAAATTTCCTAAAAATTCTACTGTGAAAAATAAATCAGTAACTATTTTTGCAATACGAACAGCCCACCTTTTAGATAAAGAATGGTTATATGAACGGGAATATGGAGACAAGGAAGCTTTTTAAGTTTTAAAATTTTATAATAGTCCCAAAATAGTCCCTTTTGGGATTGTTTTTTGTGAAATTTTAAAAATCTAATTCTAAAAATTTGCAATAAAAAAGAGGCTTTCGCCTCTTTTTTAAATTGGTGGAGGATAGGAGATTCGAACTCCTGACCCCCTGCGTGCAAAGCAGGTGCTCTACCAGCTGAGCTAATCCCCCACGCTTGTGGTCTCTCTGTCAGGTAGAGCACCTTGTCATGCTTTATCTGACTTCGTAAAGCTTACGCTTTACTGGGCTGAGCTAATCCCCCACATCTCTGTGGTACGAACTTAGTCCGTGAATTCATTATATATAGAAAAAAAAATTTTGTAAATACCCTTTTTCACTTTTCTTAAAATTTTTTATTTTTTATCCACATGTCTATTAAAATTTATACCCACATGTATATAGGTTTTTCTCGCTCTATACGTACAATTAATGTATATCAATAAGGAGGAAAATTATGAAAAAATTGTTTTTAATGTTAGGTTTAACATCTTTAATGTCTTTGTCGGCAACTTCTGCTTTCGCTGAATGTTGTCCAAATTTTGAGCCAATGGCTAGTTCAAATTGTGGTTGCGAAAACAAAGTTGATGATTGCAACAAATGTCAAACATGCCATGACCAAGCTGAAGCAAATCCTTGCAACACAACTTGTTGGGAAAAGAAACGTGATGAACTTTACTGTCGTCTAAATTTAGATGCTTGTCAAAAACAACAAGCTAAAAATATTGAAAAAGCTTATCAACCAGCAATTGACAACGAAAAAGAAGCTATCAAATCTGCTCACAAATGTTTGTGCGACAAAATTCAAGCTCCATGTCTAGATAAAAAAGATATTCGTGCTCAAGAAAGAGTCTTGAAACAAGAATTCAAACAATTAAAGAAAACTATGAGATGTGTTGATAAAGAATTTAAACAAATCTTAAAATCTGACCAAAAATCAGAATATAGAAAAATTAAGCGTGAAATGAACTATAGAGTGAAAAAAGGTGCTAAATATTGTTGCAAACCATGCAAATGTAATAAATAATTTCATTAATTTATGTTAA
>SAMEA104315432__coassemble_385_pt1 | contig 22514 bp, 23 predicted proteins | sample SAMEA104315432__metabat2_low_PE_018 | metagenome-assembled genome bin SAMEA104315432 (sample SAMEA104315432) | gut metagenome | biome: Monkey gut; feature: monkey-associated habitat; material: faeces | place: China | collected 2013
TTAGCAGAAACTACATTAATGGTTGCTGAAAAATTATAATCAAAAGTTATAATAAACTAAAAGCGGAGCCAAAAGCTCCGCTTTTTTAATTCAAAAAATTAATGGGCGAAATTCAGAATGAATTTCGCCCCTCATAAATAAAATTCTAAACTGAAAAATCATTTGTAACTGCAAGCCACTGATATGTTTGAGTAGATTCGACATCAGGAAGTTCAATTACAAAAGTTCCACCATAACGACCTCTAACAGAAGATACCAGACCTTCTTCTCTTAATACGTCAAAGGTTTTTCTTATCGTATTTGAATTTACGTCTAAAAGCATTGCTAGTTCTGAGATTGAAGGAAGTTTTGAACCAACTTCAAAATTATCTAAAATCATTTTTTTGATAATATTTAAGATTTTTTCGTATCTGTATTGATAAGTTTCTGAAGCTGATGCAAAAATTGAAACTTCTGGTTTTTGATAAAAGACTTTGTCATTCGGTAATCTTAAAATAACCGTACCATATCTACCAGAAAGAGCTTTTAATATTCCCTCTTTCTGCAACTTTTGAATTGCAGAATAGACTGTTTTTACACTTGCATTAAACTTTTTCGCTAAATCATATACTGAAGAAAGTTTGTCGCCTTGCTTTAAGTTTTCAAAAATATACTGTTTTAAATCTTTATAGATTTTATCTGAAAGCGTTTCTTTTGTTGAAAGGGATTTATTTTCAAATTCCAACGACAAAATTTTTCTTTCACCATTGATATTTTCAAGAATGTTTTCATTTTCTAAAGAGTCCAAAACTTGGAGTATAGTTGCGGTTGAAGCTTTAAACTTATCAGCAAAAAATCTAACAGAAGGTATTTTATCGCCTTTACTAAAATTATTCGTTAAAAAATACGTTAGAATTGAATTTACAAGGATATCTTTTTTAGAAGTTAATTTTCTAAAATCCTCGTTATTTTCAGTAGAATAAAACGTTCCCACGCATTGTTTAGAAATCAAAAGGCCTTTATCTTCTAACAATCTATATGCGTTTTGAATAGTGCCTAAACCAACGTGTAAAAGCTTTGCCATATCCGCTTTTTTAGGCATTAAGAATTTACCCTTCAAGTTTGAGTTAGTAAGCAAATATTCAAGCCAAGAAGTTATAGATGATAATTTTTTATTATCTTCTAGTTTTAATTTATCCAAATTCTTTTGAAAATAACTTAATTCAATCTTATCCATAACAAATATTTTCTATATGTTCAATCTTTAATTCTGGTTTCAAAATTATTGAAATCAAATCTATTCTATACTTATCATACTTTATTTTATTATCTTGTAAATAAAAATAAACGCCTTTTTTAATATTTTGATACTTTGTTTTTGTAATTGCTTCTGATGGAGTTCCAAAAGCATCAGATTTACGTGTTTTAACTTCAACAAAAACAAGTGTCTTTTTTATCTTAGCGATAATATCAATTTCACAAAATCTTGAAAACTTAACGTTTGTATCGATAATTTCATACCCATTATCCTCAAGGTATCTTCTTGCTAAATCTTCGCCGGCAGAACCTATTTTTACATTATTCATTCATCAGACCTTCGCAAAGAACAAATTGACCTAAAATAACAACTTCACAGTAACTTTTTAGACAATCAACAAAGCATTTATTATTACAAAAACCACCTGAAAGATAAATCTTTTTAGGCTTTTTAGCAAAACTCCACGCATTATACGCAATACCGTGAACAAATTTTGAAACCGCAATATTTGCAGGAGTACCACTTGCAATATCGTCCATAATTTTTTCTAAACCAAAAATACCACAAGTTACTACGTATTTTTCTTTATTATATTCTAGTTCGTGAGCAGAAATATCATAGAATTTTAAAAGCATTTCAACAGTTGCGCCTGTAGAACTTGCGCAAGATGTGTTCCAATCCATATCAGCAAATTTTTTATCTTTAAATCTTATCCATTTTGCATCACGGCTACCTAAATCAAGAATAGTTGAATTAGCTTCCACGATATCCTTTGCGCCCAATGACATTGCAACAATCTCGTTTTCACAAGCTCCACCCATATGACCGCAAGCTTTTGTAATTTTAAAATTCATATTTTTCAGTAATTTTGATGGAAAAATATAATATTTTCTACCATTTTGCTCATGGTGAAGATACGGCAACAAATCTAAAACAGATTCGTTAACCACAATAGCCTTCGTATATGTTGTACCTGCATCAATATATATTGCCATTATCTTAACCTCAAGAATGCTTCAATCTTAGCTTTGATAGAGTTTGTTGAATAATCATCTATATCAATATAAAGCCCTGAATATTTATCCGCTAAATATTTTGCCAATTGACCTTTTGCACAGAAAGCTTGTGAATAAAAAACAGTAGGAACATTTTCATCAACAAACATTTCCATTTCAATATCAGCAGGAACTCCAGCCTCACAACATCTTACCCAACCATAAAGGTGTGTTTCATTTGGAAACAATTTTAAAATATCGATATCATTTGGTGGAACGCCCCAAAAACCAAACTTTGGTTGAACGTATTCGCAATCAACTTTGATTGGACTTGGAATAGAGTTCATAATCAAATTAACCTTGTCAAACAATGGTAAATTTGATGTTGAATAAACAAGAGGTTTTGGATTTTCAAGGTTTTCATATCTTGTTTGAATAACATCAAAACCATATTTTTCAAGTAACGTAGCTGCAATCCAGCCAGAATCACATTTTTCTTTACCAGTTGCTGCAACAATCTTAAAAATTTTATCACGATAGAAAAACGCATTATTAATCAAATTTTTAATAATCTTGCAAGAAACATCTGGCAAAAGATTTAGGTCTGGCGCATTAAAATCAATATCCAAATCAAGCCATTCCAATTGAGGATAAGCTGTTCTCAAATTTTTTATAACTTCTGGATCAGGATAGCCCCAAAAAGCAATATATTTCTTACCTTCCAACTCTAAACTCATTAAATAACCTCATTATACGCTTCTGGATTATTTAATAAATCATAATTGATTTCGTTTTGATTATCAGCAATAGCAGCCGCAACAACCGCATCAGAAAGAACATTTAACATAGTTCCGAACATATCTGTTAATCTGTCGATTGTGAATAAGAATGCGAAACCTGCAACAAGTTGTTCTGGAGATAAGCCCATACCGTTAAGGATAAGAGCAACTGTAATCAAACCTGTACCAGGAATACCAGCACAGGTACTTGATGCAACGATTGCTAAAAATGCAATTTGTAAAATCAAGAATGGAGTTAAAGCAACCCCATAAGCTTGCGCCAAAAAGATAACTGCAACAACTTGAACGATTGCAGTAGCGTCCATATTCAATGTAGCACCTAACGGAAGTACAAAGCTTGAAATCTTATGAGAAATACCTCTTTTTTCACAACATGCAATTGTTAGAGGTAATGTTGCAGATGAACTTGCTGTACCAAATGCAACCATCATAGCTTCTGCCATAGCTGTATATAACATTATTACTGGAACTTTTGAGAAAGTTTTTAAGAATAACGGATACACAACAAAAAACTGTATTGCAAAAGCTACAAATAAAACAATTAAATATTTTGATATACTTTCAAAAATTGTAACTCCGTAATTTGCGATAGCAACAGCTGTTAGAGCAAAAACACCGGGAGCTGCAAAATACATAATCCAATCAGTAACCTTCATTGTAGCCGCAAAAATTGATTCAAAAAAGGAAATAACTGGTCTTGAAATTTCACCTATTTTTGCAAATGCTACAGCAAATAATAAAACGAAAGCAATAACAGGAACCATTGCTCCATTTGCAAATACTTCAACTGGATTTTTAGGAATAAAACCCAATAATAAATTTAACATATTGCCACGTTGTTGTTCAATTGTGGCAGCAACTTGTTCTTGAATATCAACAGCAGCTTCGTGATTGATGTAATTAATTGCACCAACACCAGGTTGAACAACTAAAGCTAGAATTGTGCCGATTGTAACCGCTGCAACGGTGATTATCCCATAATATAAAACCATCTTTTTACCAAAAACGGCTAGTAATTTATTATCACCAACACTTGAAATACCAATAATAATTGCAGACACAACAAGAGGAATTACAACCATTTGAATTAATCTAATAAACACTTGTCCGACAAACGTTAAAAAGTTAATTATAAAAGTATTTTCTTGTCCGTGTAAAAATATACCAACAATAATACCAGCAACAATACCGAAAAATATGTGCCAGTTACGTTTTAAACCTAAACCAAGTGCAATTAAAATTTGCATATGTAATTTCATATAAAATTCCTCATAAGTCTGATATATAAATTGTATAACTCACATAATGAAATTACAAAAGTTATTACAAAATGTGAATTAGAATAGTAATCTACTATGCTCTTGAAGTAATGCGTTTTTGTTTGGGTTAAATTTAATAAAATCCCAAGGTAATTCAGATTTCACATCAATTTCGTCAGTAAAATCAGAAAGATTAATTAATCCCTTTGCAGATTTTTTAAATGCTCCCAAATTTGCACCGTTTTTGTACACTTCTAATAAATAATCCGTAAGTGTTTCATCACCTCTTGACAAAACAGTTTGGAAATAATCCCATTTAATGCTTGAAAAAGAAGCTTTCAAGCCTAATTTATGGAATTCTTTTTTCAAAAACATTTCTTTCTTTTCCAAAGATTTAGACTCTTCTCTTCTACACCATTGGAAAGGTGTGTGAGGTTTTGGAACAAAGGTTGCAAACGCATAAGATAATTCAAAACCTTTGTAAGTTTTTTTCAAATCCTTTGCAAATTCAACTAATTCTTCTAAATCTTCTTGTATTTCAGATGGAATACCATACATGCAATATACTTTCAGCCCTTTTAAGCCATTTTCCATTGCAATTTTTACAGTATTATAAAATTGTTCTTTAGAAATATGTTTATTGATAACTTTTCTAAGTCTTTCGCTACCCGCTTCTAAAGCGACAGTAGCCGATTTTTGACCAGTTCTAACCAAGGTTTTTACAACTAGAGGTGAAAGCTTATCAGCGCGAAGCGAAGAAAGAGTCATCTCAATTTCTCTACCTTCTGAGACCTTCTCTAAAATAAAATTACAAATAGCGTCCATGTTAGGGTGAGCGCAGACATTTGCGCCAAGTAATGCAATTTTATTTGTAAAACTTAAGCCTAACTCTAAAGCTTCTAGAACTTTGTCTAATTGCACATTTCTTTGAGGTAAGTTCAAATAAGAAGCTAGACAAAAAGCACAACAATTTGAACAACCTCTTGCAATTTCTACAATAAACGTATTTTTAAAATACGCATCTTCTGAAATTATTGGTGTATAAACGCAATTGTCCAATTTTACGGTAGATTTGTTAACATCTTTTTTGTACTTAGGAACAAAAACACCTTCTACTTCAGACAAAGCTTTTAAAATTTCGTCTTTTGATTTTCCTCTATTTTCTTTATAAATATCAATAACTTTAGAATTTAAACCTTCACCATCTCCAATAAAGCAAACGTCGAAGAATTTTGAATATGGCATAGGATTTGCTGTAACTACAGGCCCACCAACCATAATCAAAGGATAGTTTTCATCTCTATCTTCTGATTTTAGAGGAATATTATATTTTTCAAGCATTTTGAAAACATTCAAAAAATCTAAATCGAAAGAAAATGAAAAAGCCATTATATCAACTTCATTTGGTCTTAAATGAGTTTTATCAGTGTCAGAGCAAACTTTTTCTACAAAAACATCATTTCTTTCATCAAATTCTTTACAAATCCACAAATAACCTAGTGATGATAGTGAAAAAGAATAAATTGAAGGGAAGCACATCCAAAGATTGACATCTGGAGATTTCATTTGATTTACGTTATATAAATAAATTTCACTACCCAAAATAAAATAACCTACTAAACTTTTTCATCAATCATTTTATCAATTTTCTTTTGTAAATCTAAGGCGGTATTCAAGTCATCAACTGATAGAACCTTCATATTTACAAAAATTTCACCTAATGGAAGTTTTTGAAAGCGTTGAATATCTAAAGCCATACCTAAATGAATAAGGTTGATTTTACCAGATTCTAGTAAAATCTCCCCTATCATTTGATGTTCTTGTATATCTTTCCAATCTTCAAAATTATATAAATTTTTCATCTTTTTTCCATTGTAAAGAGCGTTAACTCAATTACATATCAGTATCAATTAATTTAGTTTGAACAGCATCATCTGCTGGTTTAGCGTCTTGAGCTTTAACTTCTGGAGTTGAATCGTCTGATGTATTTGGATTTACAATCTTGTTAACTGATACAACTACATCATTATCAACTAAGTTTTGAGCTCTTACACCTGTTGCTGGACGACCTTGACGAGAAATATCTCCCGCTTTAAGTCTTGTACAAATACCATTTGCTGTAACAAGCATTACTTCGTCATTTTCATCAACAATAGTTAATGCTACTAATCTTGATGCTGATGATTTGAACTTAGTTGCGATAAGACCGATACCGCCTCTGTTTTGAGTTCTGAATTCTGATAATTTAGAACGTTTACCAAAACCGTCTGATGTAACTACAAGTAAGTCTGCATCGTAGTTTTGAGGAACGATATCACAACCAATGATTGTATCACCAGTACGAAGTTTCATTGATGTAACACCTCTTGCACTTCTACCTAATGGTCTCAAGTCTGATACGCTAAATCTAATTGCCATACCACAGCTTGTACCAATGATAATTTCATCATTTGATTTTGCAAGTTTAACCCAGTTCAATTCATCGTTTTCTTCTAATGAAATAGCGATGATACCATTTCTTCTGATATTAGCAAAGTTATTCAATTCAATACGTTTGATATAACCAGATTTTGTTAACATAATCAAGTTCATATCAGCAGAGAATTCGCTAACTGGAACTACAGCAGTAATTTTTTCACCTTGTTCAATTGGTAGAACATTTACGATTGGTAAACCTTTAGCTTGTCTTTGACCTTCTGGGAAGTCATATACGCTCAAGCTATAAACTGTACCTTTTGAGCTGAAGAATAGAACTTTATCGTGCATCATTGCAGTAAAGAAATGTTGAATATCATCATCTTCTTTTGTTTTGATACCGCTCTTACCTCTTGTAGCTCTGTTTTGTCTATCAAATGTATCTAAAGAAATACGTTTCAAATAACCTTGGTTAGTAATAAATACAGCCATTGGAATATTTGGTGTTAAATCTTCAATACTCATTTCACCTTGTTCAGGAACGATTTGAGTTTTTCTTTCATCACCATATTTAGCTCTATCTTCTAACAATTCAGTTTTAATGATAGCTAAAACTTTATTTCTATCTGCAAGAATATCTTCATATTCTTCAATTTTCTTTAATAATTCATCGTATTCGTTTTTGATTTTATCTTGTTCTAAGCCTGTCAATCTTCTTAATTGCATTTCAAGGATTGCATTAGCTTGTTCAACATCAAGACCAAATCTTGACATCAAACCTTCTCTAGCATCATCAGTTGTTTTTGATTTTTTGATTAATTCAATAACTTCATCTAATGAACCTAAAGCGATTAATAAACCAGCCAAGATGTGAGCTCTTAATTTAGCTTTTTTCAAGAAGTAAGTTGTTCTACGTGTAACGATTTCAACACGGTGAGAAACGAACTCTTCTAAAACTTGTTTCAAGTTCATCAATCTAGGTTGTTTACCACAAAGAGCTAACATATTGTAACCAAATGTTGTAGCTAATTGAGTGTGTTTGAATAAGTTATTTTTAACAACGTCAGGTTTTGCATCACGTTTTAATTCAATAACGATACGCATACCCTCTCTGTCTGATTCATCTCTTAAATCTGAAATACCAGTGATTTTTTGGTCTTTAACAAGTTCTGCAATTTTTTCAATTAACATTGCTTTGTTAACTTGGTAAGGAATTTCAGTAACAACGATTGCTGTTCTACCTTGACGACCACCGCCACCTGGAAGTTCTTCAATTGTTGCAACTGCTGACATTTTAATAGAGCCACGACCTGTTTCATAAGCTTGTTTAATATCATTTAGACCAACAATTGTTGCAGCTGTTGGAAAATCAGGACCTTTGATATATTCCATTAAGCCATCGATTGTAATATCAGGATTATCAATCAATGCAACAGTACCATCTATAACCTCTGTTACGTTGTGAGGAGGAATGTTTGTAGCCATACCTACTGCGATACCAGAAGAACCGTTTAATAAAATCATTGGTAATCTTACAGGTAAAACATCTGGTTCTTCTAATGAACCGTCGAAGTTTGGTACAAAATCAATTGTTTCACAATCGATATCAGCTAACATAGATTGAGTGATTTTGTGCATTCTTGCCTCAGTATAACGCATTGCAGCAGCGCTATCACCATCGACAGAACCAAAGTTACCATGCCCATCAATCATCAAGTATCTTGTTGCGAAATCTTGAGCCATACGAACTAAAGCTTCGTATACAGATGAATCACCGTGTGGGTGATATTTACCAAGTACTTCACCAACGATTCTGGCACATTTCTTAAATGGTTTGTCAGGTGTCATGCCTAATTCATTCATCGCAAATAAAATTCTACGGTGAACTGGTTTTAAACCGTCTCTTACGTCTGGCAATGCACGTCCAACAATTACACTCATCGCATAATCGATATATGAACGTTTCATTTCTTCTCTTATATTAACAGGTATAATATTACCGTCATGAAATATATTTTGTTGAGACAAAATAATCCTCCTTATCCCCTATATAGCATGACCATTGTAACATAAACATGTTTTAATTAAAAATTTTTAATATATAATGTAAAGTATGGATAATATTTTAGATACAATTAACGAACAAATTTCAAACAAAGAGTTTGAAACAGCAAAAATTCAATTAGAAGATTTATTAAAAGAAGACGAACACAACATTGAAGCAATGAAGATGTTAGGGCTTTGCAATGTTAACTTGAAGTTATACGACGAAGGCAGAGCAATCTTTGAAACAGTCGTAAAATACAAAAACGACGATGCTACAAGTTGGTTTTATTTAGGAAATTGTTACGACAACCTAGATGATTTTCTTCATGCAGAATCAGCATACAAACAAGTTATTGAGCTTAGAGAAGATTATCTTGATGCGTACAGCAATTTAGCAATCGTATATCTTCGTTCAGGGTCTCCGGATAAAGCATTACCGCTTGCTCTAAAGGTTCTTGAAAAAGGCGAAGAAACAGCAAAAACTTACTACTTAGTAGGAACAACTTATCTTGCGCTTAGAGATATCGAAAATTGTATCACGTACTTATCTAGAGCAGTTGAATTAAACCCTGAAAATGCACAAACTTACAATAACTTAGGTACAGCATATCTTTCTGCAGGCAATCATCAAGCAGCTCTTGAAAATTACATCAAGGCAACAGAGCTTAGCCTAGAAAATCCGTTGACATATTTCAACATTGGTTCAATTCTTCAACTTCAAAACAAAAACGCAGAAGCTTGTTCATATTTTGAGAAAGCTTACGAAATTGAAAAATGCGAACAATATATGGTAGCTCTAGCACTTTCTGAATACAAATCTGGACAATACGAAAAAGCTATTGAACATTATCAATACTTATCAGAAAAATTCCCAGATAAACACAATTTTATTTACAACTTAGCTTGTTGTCATGAACAACTAGGACACGAAGAAGAAGCCATTGCACTTATGGAAAAACTTGTTAGAAGAAATCCAAAATCTGTACTTATGGCTCAAAAACTTTCAAACATGTACATCAGACAAAAGCGCTATGAAGAAGCAAAAGGTGTGTTTGAACAATTAATCATGCAAGGTTCAATCACAGCTGGTTTATACCACGAATACGCAATGCTTTGCATGCAAACAAATGACATGGATACGGCTGAAAGAATTTTCAAAAAAGTTATTGAACTTGACCCAAATTCTGCAAGTACACACAAAGATTTAGGTGTTATTTATTTGAACAAACGTTTATTTGAATACGCAGAAGACGAGTTCAAAAAAGCTCTTGAAATTGAGCCAGAAAACGAATCCATAAAATTTGAATATGCTAACTTTTTCCACGCAGTTGGAAATTACTTAAAGGCTGAACAATTATACAAAGATTTAGTTGAAAATAACGATAAAAATCCGCAAATTTTAACTTTTGCAGCTAAAAACAAAATGGCACTTAACGATAACGAAGCTGCTGTTATGTTGTTAGAAAAGGCTATCAAAATTTCACCAAATGACGATTATGCGCTTTATCTATGCGGAAAAGCTAATTATTTAGTAAAAGACTATGATTGCGCAAAGAGATACTTAATCGCAGCATACGAAATTAACAAAAACGTTGAAATTGAAAACATTTTAGCTTTAACATACTATGCAAACGGTGAATTCCAACAAGCTGCAAATATTTTTGAGGCAATCTTAAAACTTAATCCAAATAACAGTTTAATGCTTATGAACACTGCAAAATGTTATGAGCAACTAAAGGATAATGACAAAGCTTTAGAATACGCTGAAAAATCAGTTGAAATCTTTGCAGACAATGAAGAAGCTCAAGAAATGATTAGAAGATTATCTTAATAATCTCTTTTATTAACTTTTTCTTCAAATTCATTAAATGTTTCTTTTCCAACTAACTGTTCTAAAGAAGCACGTTTAGAGTAGAAATTATTTCGTGCATTCATTTGTTGATCTAAAGATGTTCTATAATACGCATCAGCAATAAGCAAGATTTCTTTTTTTGCACCATTTTCTGCGTATTGATAATTGTTGTATGCTGTTTTGGTTTGTTTAACAGTCATATCAAAAATCTTACGAGTTGTCATATAGTCATAATAAGCATTTACAATATCTTGTTGAAGTTCATCGATTTTTCTAACAAGAATAATCATATCCGCATCATTTACTCTTGAAAATTTATAATTAATAGTTTTATCATCTTGAGCTGCAATACCAAGAAGATTGCTACCTAAGAATGAACCTGACGCAAGAAGAGGATTACCAATACCAGCACCGACTAAAGTTGACATACTTGCAATTGTTGTAAGAACTTTTTTAACAGAACGTTCATCTGGTTTATCAGCATCAGGATTAGACAATTTGTAAATAGCAAATTTGATTGTATCACTTTTTACAGCTGCACCTCTCCAAAGTAAAGATAAATCGTTTAACATATCAGAAGATTTCATATCCAAATTTGTAGATATTTCTTTAGAAATCTTTTTAATACTCAAATCAGCATAAGTAAGCGCTCTAGAGTCTAATATATCTTCTTCTTTTTTAACGATACCTGAATTTACTCTATCTTTAACTTGATATTTAACTTCAACTTCATCACTTGTTCCAACTCTATAAGCTGATTCTTTGATAGTTGTAACATCATCTAAAGAAACCGCAAAAGCCTTTGGCATTAACATTATAGCAAGTATTAAAATTATTTTTTTCATCTTGTAACCTGCTTTCCTTTGAACAAAGCTGCATCATAGTTAAATTTGTATAAACTCAAATTATCAACGACTTTTTTACCAGCCAATCTTTGTAATTCTAAGTGATATTTTTCAGCATTCATCTCTGCTTGATATTCTTGAATTTTCATTGTGTCATACAAATTTGTAGAAACAGAAATATCTAAAATATCACCAGTTTCTAAAGCTTTAGAATAATTTTTACTATATAAAAGCATTCTTTGTCTTGTGTCTTTCAACATAGTCAAAGAACTTTTGTAATTATAGTAAGCGTTAATAATTTTATCTTGCAAATCCTCAACCAACCCTGCGAGTTCAATCAATTCAGTATCAGTAAGAGGAACCTCTTGAGGTATATTCTTTTTATTCAAAAGAGTTTGAGCCAGCCTACCTGCAGCAAATGCAGAAGTTTGGATATAAGGGTCAGCACCCATAAATGAAGGCACAAATGATGTTCCGCTAACAATTGCAGAAAGAGTTTTTGCCATTAAAGAGGAATGAATCCTTCTTTGACTTTCTGGTGTTGCAAGTTTTTTCAGCGCAAATTCAATAACCTTGTTATTTTCAACAGTACCTTTCCAAAGCGCTTCGATATCTTTCAAATCTTGTTTGTTTTGAGTTTCAATCAAAGATTTCAAAAGTTCCTCGTCTTTAATAAGCAAGCTACCATTAATATTCTTTTTTGGCTCTGTAATTTTAACAGTATTCTTCTTAACACCCGTAAGTTCAACAGTTTCGGCTGCAAATACTGGCATAGTATAAAAAAGAATTGCTATTAATAAAATAAATCTCATAGAAATTTTATAGCACAACAAAAAAAATAAGTCCAACGGTCTATAAATATCCTCCTCACGGTTGATACCATGTCAAAAAAAAACAAATAGAATAGAAACACAGGAGTTCGGAAATGACATTGGAAGTAGAACAAAAAGAAAATCTAAATAATAATTCAGAAAAATTTGTAACAAGCCCAGACTTGCTACATCAAGATGAATCTTACGTTTTAAGTGTTCAAGCTGATGCACTACGTTCTTCTATGATGTTCAAAGAAAGTGTACCAAAATACTTGCGATCAATTCTTTTAAACAGAGAAAACCTTGAAGCATATTATGGTTTAGCACTATCATACAAACATTTACAAGATTTTCCAAAAGCAATAAGCACGTTAAAAAAAGCACTTATTGTTGATGACTTAAATAAAGATATTTATTACGAATTAGGCATTTGCTTACTTTTGAGTGGTAGAGCCCCAGAAGCAATGGATAATTTAAGAAAAGCTATCCAACTAGACAAAGATAATCTTAATGCGCAAGTTCAACTTGCAATTGCTCATGAACTTTGTGATGAAGAAGACATGGCACTTATGATTTACGATAAAATCAATGAAGAAGCGCCTAAATTTTTCCAAGCACATCAACACAAAGCTGCATTATTAATGAGTTTAGAAAAATACAAAGAAGCTTGCATGGCATTCAGTAAACTATTAAAAATCAATCCAAACTATGAAAAAGCTATTTTAGGCATTGGCATTTGTTTTGATAAACTAAAACGTTTCACAGATGCTATCCGTTATTATAGAAAATTTTTAACTATAAAACCTAAAACAGAACACTACAACCACGTTAATGACAGAATTTGTAAAATCAAAAAAACTCACAAGAAATTTAACAAACTTTCTGTAGTTCCTGCAAAATAGGATAATTATTCACCCAAAGATAGTTTTATAGAAAATGTTACGCAACCCAAAGCAACAAAAAGCATTAACAGATTGCGAACTAATGGTGGAACCTCTGGGTTTGCTCTGTTGTGCACCATAAATTGAATAACAATAGCTATTCCCCAAAAAATTGCTGTTAATATTGTCATTGTAATTGCTAACATTTTTTAATCCTATTTCTTTATAACAAAGATTTTAAATTCACCTGGATATAAGCTTGGGAAGGTTAAAGAGTATTCAGGAGAAGCAAAATCTACAAGTGAGAAGTTTCTACCGTCAAAAACATATTCTGCAACTGCAGCATAATCACCAGGAATGTTTACAGTTTTGTTATAAATATCTGTTCCAACTTTTACTTCTGTGTAAGATTTTCCGTCTTCTGAAACCTTATTAAATTTTTCAAAAGGTGAATTGCAATTTGAAACAATCAAGAACGCTTGCTTTAAAGGTTCTTTAGTAATCAACCAAGTTGCAAAACCGTCTTTATCCTCAGCAATAATTTGCGCTTCACCGTTTACAACAACTTCTTGAGATTTAACAAATCTACTTAAAGCATCGAATTTTGCGTAGAAGTAGTAATTTTTTTCTCTAATCATTGGAACTTCTGCATTGATAGTTCTTTCAATACCTGTTTGAGTAAAGCTTTCATCACCGTCTACGTACATTACAGGTCTTGTTGCAAATTTACCCCCTGGTAAGAATTTGTATTTGAACCATTTGTACATAGCACCGCTTTCGCCCAATTGTCCTGGGTATCTGTCAAATACTGAGAATTCACCGTCTTGGTTATTGTATGTTTTTAGAATAGACATTTTTGATTTATTAAATAGCGGAATATTGAAATTCGCCAAATATTGATTATCTTTGATAATCTCAGCTGGAGTTTTATCTGATTGAGCAATAATATCATCACCCCATAAGATATCAAATTTCATATCTTGATGATATTCTTTAAAACATTTATTGCCTAACATATATTCAGCTAAAGATGCGAAATAAGGCATTTTACGTTTAAAATATTCATTAACTTTACCTAAAACTTTTGCTGGACATCTGTAACTGATTGGAAAACCGTCTTTTTGAGAGATATCATCAACAACGTGATCTACGTGGTCCACTCTGAAACCGTCAACATTATAACGTTTTTGAATACCCACTAAATATTTGATATAAGCATCAATAACTTTATCATTGTATTTATTTTTATCTAAATACGCAAAGTAGAATGGCGTTTGACAATCCAAGTTTGCATATTCAGTAACATCGCTACCGTCTTTGTCAAAGTGCATAAACATCGGATAAGCTGCTGATTCAGCCATTTTATCGAAAACCGGAATACCGGCAGAACACCAAGCCCCACCTGGGAAAGTCCATAGATTTTGACCAATCAATGTTTCTACGCACTCTTTAACGTTTGTTAATTCTTCTGATGAGTTTAATTTTGAAATTGGTTTATTGTTAAATTTAGAAATGATTTTTTCTACTCTTTTACAAAGTTTTTCTTGATTAGATTTTTCAGCCATTTCATTTGAAATTTGTTTTTTGTATGGCAATAACATTTCATCAATTTCTTCATAAATTGGTAAATAGTGTTCAGATAAAGTATTAGAAACACCTGATTTAAGAATTTCTTTGTATAATTCTTTTACAATATCTAAATCTGCTTTAGAATATTTTTCTGTCAAAGAATTTGCAATTTCATCAACCTTCGTAGATATTTTTGAAATTAATTCATTGATATCGCACCAACGAGCCATAAAAGGTCTAAATAAAATCAAGTTAGAAAATCTTGAAATTTGTGGAAGAATATCATAAATAACAGGGTGTCCAGCAAGTTGAGCCATTTTAATAAACATAGCAACTTGTTGAGTAACATCTAGACCGGTTTTTTCTCCAATTGTAGAATCATACATTGCATCAGATGCTTTCATAGAAATTGGTAAGTATGAACAACCAAAATCACGTGGGTGGAACGGTACAAGATAAATTGTTGTATCTAAAATACCAAACTTCATATTACCTGTTGGTAAAATAATAAGTTGTTTTAACCAATCAATAAATTTTGAACATTCGTTTGAATTGTTACCGTTTGAAAGAGCAGGAAGGTTGATTAATTTAATCTCATGACCTTCTGCGCAAATCCATTCTGAATTTTGAATTTTGCGTCTTTGTAAAACACTAATTTGATTATTTTCAAATTGGAAACTACCAGCTGTAAAAATGCCATTATTTTTCCATTTATATTCAAGACAGAATAATGTTTCTGCAGGAGAAAGTTCTTCTAAAGCCTTTATATGAGGATAATTCAAATATCCGTATTCTTCCATAACAGAAGCAAGATAAGATTTTCTATCTTCTGAAATCTCATCATAGTTATAAATTTCTTTCAATGATTTATAAAAATCGTTAATTTCTTTATCGACACGAGTTACAGTGTCATTTGATTTGCAAAATAATTGGTTAAACATACTCTTCCCCACAACAACTACTAAAATAGTAACATGGTAAACAAAAAATAAACCCAGAAAATAAATGTATCTTAACAAAATTACACAAAATTGAATTTAAGATTTTGAAAAAATAGTATTTATATTAGAATTATAAATATAAAAGGAAAGGACGGAGTTTATATGAAACCACTAAACGAATATGTAGAACACACATTATTAAAACAAGATTGTACAAAAGACGATTTAATCAAATTATTTAACGAAGCAAAAGAACATAAATTTTTAGGCGTTTGCGTAAACCCAGCTTACGTATCATTAGCAAAAGAAAACTTAGCTGGTTCAGGCGTAAAAATCGTAACAGTAGTAGGTTTCCCTTTAGGCGCAAGCAAATCAGAAGTTACAGCTTTTGAAGCAAAAACAGCTATTGAAGACGGTGCTGACGAAATCGATATGGTTATGAACGTTTCAGCTATGAAAAGCAAAGACTACGATTACATCGTAAGAGACGTAAAAATGGTTAAAGAAGCTTGCGGTAAAACAAACCTAAAAGTTATCTTAGAAACAGACTTATTAACAAAAGAAGAAATTGCCAAAGCATGCGAATTATGCGTTGAAGCTGGTGCAGACCTAGTTAAAACATCAACAGGCTTTGTAAAAGGTGGTGTTGGTGCAAAACCAGAAGACGTTAAAATTATGCACGACATCGTAGCTCCACACGGTATGGAAGTTAAAGCTTCAGGTGGCGTACGTTCTAAAGAAGATGCAATTGCAGTTATTGAAGCTGGTGCAACACGTATTGGTACAAGCTCTGGTATCAAAATCGTTGAAGGTTAAGCTTTAAAAATAATAAAATTTTCTTAATAATCCTTTCATTAACTTGAAAGGATTATTTCTTTAAATTAAGATATTTGTAAGAATTAAGGAAATATAAATGGGTGATGAAGATAAGCAGTTTGATGCCACACCGCAGAAACTGAAAAAAGCAAGAGAAGAAGGACAAGTTGTAAAATCGAAGGATTTTTCAACAGCTATTTCGTTGCTTGTTTTGTTCTCAACTATTAATGGACTTGCCCCATTTATTTGGCACCAAATCACGAAACTGTACGTTTTACTGTATGAGCAGATACCGAACGCAAACTTAGACGTAATCGGAACATTGTACGCTTTAACAATGGCAGTAATTCCTACTTTGCTTATTATTGGCCCAATTTTGTTTGTGGCATGGTTTGTAGCAATTATGGCAGACTTTATTCAAGTTGGACCTTTGGTTGCAACAGCGCCATTGATACCTAAACTTGATAAACTTAATCCGACAAAATATTTTAAAAACATAATGAGTATCAAAACTCTTTTTGAATTGTTTAAAAACATAATCAAAGTAATCATCTTAGGTTATATTGGTTGGATGTGTTATTCTAGCCATTTGCCTAATATTTTGAGATTGTCAGAAATTGATAACAACTTTGCCGTAATGATTGAGTTCGGTAAATTGATGTCAGACTTTATCACGAAAGCATGTATTGCGTTCTTAATCATCGCTGCAGCCGATTACGGTATGACAAAATGGAAATTCTTAAAAGACCAAAAAATGTCATTCAAAGAAATCAAAGATGAATATAAAAACACCGAAGGTGATCCAAACGTAAAAGCAGCATTACGTCAAAGACGTATGCAAATGTTGCACAGAGGGATGATGGATAGCGTTGCAGAAGCTGATTTTGTAGTAAGAAATCCACTTCACGTCGCTTGTGCATTAAAATATGACCAAGAATCAATGGATTCGCCAATGCTTACAGCAAAAGGGTCAGAACTTATCGCAAGACAGATTATTGAACTTGCAGAACAAAATCAAGTTCCAGTAATCGACAATGCGCCTGTAGCTAGGGCATTATACCGTATGGTAGAGGTCAATCAATTGATTCCGCCTGAGTTATACAAGGCAGTTGCAGAAATTTTACTTTTTGTTTATAATTTAAAAAAACAAAGACATTAATGTAATTAAAAAATATAATAGAGCTCTTAATGATACAAAGTAACGAAAGATTAAAAGAATACATAGATATTGTACAGAAGGTTGCTAAAGTAGAACAACGTAGAATACCTACGCACATGGTAGAATACGAAGAACTAGTTAGCATTGGTATTATTGCTGTCCAATCTATGATAAAAGACAAAACAGAAGAGCAATTAGAAAAATACAATTCTGCTTATATCGGTACTGCCGTAAGATGGGCTATTAGAAACGAACTTAGAAGTCGTTACAAATGGTATTCTTTAAAACACAAAAAAGAAGGCGAAGGCGAAGAATACACAGAAGATGAAAACGGAGAAGTTACAGTAACACCTTCAAAAGTTAGAGAAGCAGTTTACGAAACAATCCTTTCTATCGATAGCTTAGCTATGGCAGGTTCTGACAACGATTCACCATTCGACTTTGTAAAAGATACAAAAGCAATGCCTGATGAAGCTGCAGAAATTACAGAAATGGGCAGAATGATTAAGGAAGCAATCGCACAACTTCCTCAAAAAGACAGAACAATCGTTGAGTATCGTTTTTACAGAAACATGCAAGTAAAAGATATCGCAAGACAAGTTGGTTTGTCTTCTTCAAGAATTACACGTATTGTTCAATCAGCTCTTAATTTTGTAAGAGAATATCTTGAAAATCACGATCAAACTGATTATTAATAACTAATATCTCCCGCAGATATTTCTTGAATTTCACCATCAGTTTCTAAAAGTAACATACCAGAATTTGTTACGTCTTTTGCAATGCCGGTAATCGTATTTTCGCCATTCTTTAAAGAAATTTCTTTGTTTAAACATTTTAAGTAAGATTTATACTCAACTCTAAATTCAACAAAACCTTTTTCCAAAAACAAATCGTAATCTTTTTTAAAGATATCCATGAACTTGTTTATAAATTCATTTTTATCAATCACATTTGAAGTTTCTTCTTTTAGAGAAGTTACTTTTTGATTAACATTTTCAAAGCTGTTTTTTGAAGCATTGATGTTTATACCAATTCCTAAAACAATGCCCTCAAATTTACTATGTTTAATAACAGATTCTGCTAAGATACCAGAAATCTTTTTGCCATTTATTAAAATATCATTTGACCATTTAATAGTAGGGTTAATTTTATATAACTCAAAAGTTTTAGCAAGAACTAGAGCCGTATATTGAGTTATACCCAGAATATTTTCGTTAAAGCCATCAAGTTTCAGACATATACTCATAAAAATATTATCATTACCTAAATCAAGCCATGCACGTTTAAAACGTCCATAACCATTCGTTTGATGATTTGCTAAGATTACGTCAAAATTTTCGTAATTGTTAAAATTTTGTTTCAAATGTAAATTTGTCGAATTTAGTTCGTTAAATGTATATGTTGTCATAACCTCATTGTAACAAAAAAAATATTTTTGCAATTTTAAATTTAGGTATATATAATAGAGAAAGAATAGAAGGATAAAATAAATGAGCACAGAGGGACATTGGATAGAATATATAGGTAATTCAGCTGTAAACATGGACACAGTTTTGACCATGTGGGTTGCAATGGCTGCAATATTAATTTTTGCATTTGTTGCTACACGTAAATTATCTGTAATACCATCAAAATTACAAGCATTTTGCGAATCGGTAATGGGCTTTTTCTGGGATCAAGTTGATCAAATGATTGGCGAAGAAGGCAGAAAGCATGTTCCACTTGCAGCATCATTATTCTTATTTATCGTTGTTGCAAACTTAATGGGACAAATTCCTATGAGATTAATCCACCTAAAAGCTGGTGAATTAGCATCTCCAACAAACGATATTAACATGACAGCGGCATTAGCTATTATCGTATTGTTGTATTACTTGGTTGTTGGTATTAAGAAAAAAGGTATCCATTTCTTTTACCACGGACTTAGTTTTCCTGGTATCGTAATGTTTTTAATCGACCTACTTGATATGATTACAAGACCATTCAGCTTGGCTCTTCGTTTATTCTGTAATATCTTTGTAGGTGAAGTTCTTGTTGGTGTAATGTTAGGTATCTTCGCATACTTCTTACCACTACCAATAATGTTCTTTGAAGTATTCGTAGCATTTGTACAAGCGTTGGTATTTATGATGTTAACAATCGCGTACGTATCAATGGCTGTAAATGAAGAAGAGTAAAATATAGAAAATAATAAATAAAAATAAAAGGAGAAAAAAAATGACAGCAGAAGTTCAAACAATTTCAGAATTAGCACAATTAGGTGCAGGTGTTGCAATCGGTTTCGGTGCAGTTGGTGCAGGTCTTGGTATCGGTATCGCAACAAAAGGTTTATTAGAAAGTATTTCAAGACAACCAGAAATCGCTGGTAAAGCAGTTGGTTTCTTCTTGATGGGTGCTGCTTTATCAGAAGCTTGTGCTTTGTACGCATTATTCATCGCTATGAAATTAGTAGGTCTTGTTTAATACTTAAATAAAGGTCAAAGAATTTTAAAGGAAAAATCATGGAATTTAATGCAACATTTTTAGTATCATTTGTAAGTTTTATAGTATTTGTAATCTTGATGAATCAAATACTATATAGACCATTGGATAAAATTGTAAAAGAAAGAAGACAATTTGTTGACGGAAATTACAACGATGCAAACACAGCCAACGAAAAAGCAACTGCTTTAATCAAAGATAGAGCAGATAGAATTGCAAAAGCTGGTAGTGATGCAAGAAAAACAATGGTTGAAATTACAGATAATGCTAAAAATGAAAAAGCTCAAGTTTGCGCTAACGCAAAAAATGTTGCTAACGAAGAAGTAAAAGCTAAAAAAGAAGAATTAGCAAACACTTCTAATCAAGTAACAGACGAGTTAAAAGGTCATGTAGTTGGTATCGCAGAAACAATTTCATCAAAAATCTTAGGTGAAAATGTTAACATTTCAAACGCTGACTATGATGCTATCAACAAAATAATGCAAGAAGGATAATTAAATGGAAAATTTAGCACAATTTTGGAACGTAATAGTAGAGTCAAACACACTAAACTTCGTAGTTTTCGTGTTAATTTTGGCATACCTTTGCAAAAAAATTGACGTTAACAAAATCATAGAAAACCTTCAAGCAAAAATTCAACAAATGGTTGAAGCATCAAAAGAAGCAAAAGAAGTTGCAATCAAAGACTTGGCTAAAGCAGAAGATTCTGTGAAGAATGTAGCTACAGAAGTTGAAACAATTCTTTCAGATGCGAAAGTTACAGCTTCTAAATTAAGCGAAAAAATTGCAGAAGATGCTAAAAAACAAACTGAAAGCATCGAAAAAAATGCAAAAAAAATTATTGAAGCAGAAGAAAAAATCATATACAACTCATTGATGAAAAAAGCCTCTAAAGCTTCTCTTGAAGTTGCAAAAAATCATATTAAAGACACTTTGAGAAACAATGAAGCTCTTCAAGACAAATATATCAATGAAAGTATCGATAAATTAGATGGGTTAAACTTATAATGACAGAACTTGCACAAAATAAATTTTTAGTTGTATCAAAAAGATATGCTCAAGCATTGATTGAATTACAAAGTGCTGGAGTTATAACTTCAGATGAAATTCTAAACGATTTAAAAACAATAAGCGATACTCTTAAAACATCTCCAGACTTAAATGATGTTTTATCAAATCCTGTTGTTGGTATTGATGACAAAAAAGATATCGTTGATGAAATTTTTAAAGACTCAATCAGTCTTACAGTTAAGAATTTTGTAAAAGTTCTAATTGATAAAAACAGATTTTCAGCATTCAAATATATCGTATACGCATACGAACACGAACTTGATTTAATCAAAGGATTAGAAAGAGTAGAAGTAGTTTCTGCTGTTGAAATGAAAGAAGATGCTAAAAACAGACTAAAACAAAAATTAGAAGAAAAATTAAAGAAATCTGTAATAATCAATTTTGAACAAGATGCAGAAATCATTGCAGGTTTAGTAATAAAAATTGGTGATAGCGTAATTGATAATTCGCTAAAACACAAATTAGAAGATTTAAGCAAAGAAATGATAAAATAAGAGGTAGAAAATGGCAGTAATTAATCCTGATGAGATAACATCAATAATCAAAACAAAAGTAGAAAATTACGACTCTGTTACAGAAATCTCTAATATCGGTACAGTTCTAGAAATCGGCGACGGTATTGCTAGATTGTATGGTTTAAGAAACGTAATGTCAAACGAATTGGTAGAATTCCAAGACGGTAAAGGCACATTAGGTATCACATTAAACCTAGAAGAAGATAATGTCGGTGTTGTAATTTTGGGTGACTACCAACACATCAAAGAAGGAATGACAGTTAAAACAACTGGAAGAATTGCTTCTGCACCAGTAGGTGAAGGCTTAATTGGTAGAATCGTAAGCCCAACAGGTCAACCTTTAGATGGCAAAGGCGAAATCAAATCTGAAAAAACAATGCCAATCGAAAAAGTTGCAGCAGGTATCGTAGCAAGAAAATCAGTACACCAACCACTTCAAACTGGTTTAACAGCGATTGACGCATTAACACCAATTGGACGTGGTCAACGTGAACTTATTATTGGTGATAGACAAACTGGTAAAACAGCTATTGCAATCGATACAATCATCAACCAAAAAGGTCAAGATGTAATTTGTATCTACGTTGCAATCGGTCAAAAAGCATCAACTGTTGCACAATTAGCAAAAACATTAGAAAACAATGGCGCTATGGATTACACAATCATCGTATCAGCAACAGCTAACGATGCAGCTCCGTTACAATATATTGCACCGTTCTCAGGTTCAGCAATCGCTGAAGGTTTCTTAGAACAAGGCAAACACGTATTAATCATCTATGATGATTTGACTAAGCACGCACAAGCTTACCGTGCAATGAGC
>SAMEA104315432__coassemble_418_pt1 | contig 21463 bp, 21 predicted proteins | sample SAMEA104315432__metabat2_low_PE_018 | metagenome-assembled genome bin SAMEA104315432 (sample SAMEA104315432) | gut metagenome | biome: Monkey gut; feature: monkey-associated habitat; material: faeces | place: China | collected 2013
GTTGTTACAAATAATGAACCGATAATGCCGATTGGTAAATCTTTTTGAGGATTTTTACATTCTTCTGCGGTTGTCGCTAAGGCATCAAAGCCAATGTATGCGAAGAAAATAATAAATGCCCCGCTTAATATACCTTGAAAACCATTAGGTGCAAATGGAACCCAGTTTTCTGGTTTTACATAGAAAGCGCCAACTAATACGAATAAAGCAATTACAGCTAATTTAACAACAACCATAATTGTTGCAGTAATTGTTGAATCTTTTGTTCCGCTTCTTAAAATCAATGCAATAATAACAATAATTAAAATTGCAGGTAAATTTATTGAAATTGGCATACCCAAAATTGTTGGTAATACGTCTTGTGCGCTATCACCTAGCATCTTTATAGCTGAATTATAATCTGTAGTTAACCAAATTGGCATATTTGTTAAAATATTTGGTAAATGACCTTCAAAACCTTTTAAAAATTGAACGAAGTAATTTGACCAAGCACAAGCAACACCAACTGAGCCGATACCGTACTCTAGCATTAATACGCAACCAACCATCCACGCCATAAATTCACCAAGTGTCGCAAATGTATAAACATAAGCACCACCGGCAACTGGTAACATTGCGGCAAATTCGCAATAGCATAAGGCAGAGAATACACAAGCAAATGCAGCAATAATCATTGAAACAATCAATGCAGGACCTGCACCTGTGTTTGGAGTTGCAGCTGCGATACCTACAACGGCAAAAATACCAGAACCAATAAGAATACCAATACCTAAGACAACTAAATCAATAGCAGTCAAGGTCTTTTTTAAGCCGTTTCTTTTAGCAACCTTCATCATATCGTCTGGATTTTTTCTTTTAAATAATTTACTTAGAACTCTCGATAAAGGTTTATTATTTTCTTGGTTATTATCCATTTTCTTCTTTCGGTTTAACTGTGTTTAATCTTCTTTCTATTTACAAAGAGGGAATCCCATTTTTTCTCTCTGTGCTACATATAATTTTGCAACTTTTGTTGCCATAGTTCTTATTCTACCAATGAATAAGTTTCTTTCGTCTTTACTGATAACACCTCTTGCGTCTAGTAAATTGAACGTATGAGAACATTTTAATACATAATCATACGCTGGCAAAACAAGTTCTGCATTAATACAATTATCAACCTCATTTTGATATAAATCAAACATTTTATATAAAGAATCAGCATTTGATACTTCAAAATTGTATTTAGACATTTCAACTTCGTTTTGCAAGAAGATTTCGCCGTATTTTACAGTATCATTCCATTGAATATCTTGGAAATGTTGAACATTTTGTAAATACATTGCAATTCTTTCAACACCGTAAGTAAGCTCAAGTGCAACTGGTCTAACTTCTAAACCACCAACTTGTTGGAAGTATGTGAATTGAGTAATTTCCATACCATCTAACCAAACTTCCCAACCTACGCCATTTGCACCTAAGGTTGGAGATTCCCAGTTGTCTTCAACAAATCTTACATCGTGTTTTGTTAAATCAATACCGATTGCTTCTAAACTCTTTAAATATACATCTTGAGCATCTTCTGGAGATGGTTTTAGAATGACTTGGAATTGGTAATAATGACCCAATCTATTTGGGTTTTCACCATATCTAGCATCTGTTGGTCTTCTACAAGGTTCAACCATTGCAGTATTCCAAGGTTCTGGACCTAATGCTCTTAAAAATGTTGCAGGGTTCATTGTAGATGCACCCTTTTCGATGTCATACGGCTGTTGAATAATACAACCTTGTTCTGACCAATATTTCGATAAATTTAAAATTAAATCTTGAAAATTCATAAATCCTACCAACTAATGTAAATCAATTAAGTCTATTATATATGTAACATTTTTAATTTGCAATAAATTCAGCCTAAATATTAACTTATTTGACATGTTCTGCTTAAAAATTATATTATAACTTCGGAGGGGTTATGGCTGATAAAATTATTATATTTTCTGGAAAACAGTACTCAGGGAAAGATACTTTGGCTAAAATTATGCTAAGTAAAATGCCTTCATTTCACAGATGTGCAATGGGAGATATTATTAAATTAGAATATGGTAAAAGCCATAATTTAACATACGAAGAAATTGAAAAAAACAAACATTTATACAGACAAGGTTTAATTGATTTGGGCAATTGGGGACGTTCTCAACACCCAGATTACTGGCTAAAAAAGATTATAGAACAAGACGGAAATATTATGGTAACTGACGTTAGAGTTCCTCACGAATACGAAGTTTTCAAAAACGCCGGTGCTATAACAATCCGTGTTGAATGTCCTCGTGAAATGCGAGAAAAAAGAGGAACTCTTGTTGGCGAAAATGATATTACAGAAGTCGGTTTAGACGATATAAAAGACTGGGATTTTGTAGTAAATAACGACTCGGATTTAGAAAATTTAAACCAAAAAGCAGACGAAATCATTAACGAGATTAGGGATACACTATGAAACATATTTTAGATTCACTTGTTATATCTATAATTGGTTTAGTATTAGCGTGGTTCTGGGGTGAACATGTTTTACAAGGAAGTGGTTTCCATTGTGTATTTATCGCCTTTATCTTGTCAATTTTAGAAGTTAGTTTGTCTTTTGATAATGCTGTTATTAATGCAACAAAATTAGAAAAAATGTCTCCAAAATGGCAACATAGATTTTTAACTTGGGGTATTTTAATTGCAGTTTTTGGTATGAGATTACTATTTCCAATAGCTGTAGTTTCAATATTTGCAAGACTTTCTTGCATTAAAGTTCTTGATATGGCTTTAAATAACGCAACTCAATATGCACATTATTTAAGTATAACTCATGCACCAATCGTAGCGTTTGGTGGTAGTTTCTTATTGATGCTATTTTTGAATTTCTTTTTCAACGAAGAGAAAGAAGTACATTGGATAAAATTTATTGAAGAAAAACTTTGTCATTGTGCTAAAATCAAAGGTTTTGAAGGTGTAATCACTTTAACAGTTTTAGTTTTAACAAGTAGATTTGTTGCTCAATCTCAACAGAAAGAAGTTTTGATAGCAGGGATTTTTGGCGTAATCACATATTTATTAATAGACGGAATTTCTCACGCACTCGAAAAACACGAAGAAGAAAGGGCAAAAATCGTTGCTAATTGCGCAAAATGCACAGGTCTTGTTAGCTTTTTGTATTTAGAACTTATTGACGCCTCATTTTCTCTAGATGGTGTTTTAGGGGCGTTTGCACTAAGCTCTGATATTCTAATTATCACAATCGGACTTTCAATAGGGGCATTCTTTGTGCGTTCGTTGACAGTAATGCTTGTTGAAAAGAAAACGCTTGCTCAATATTTATATTTAGAAAGTGGCGCACATTGGGCAATCGGAGCATTGGCAATAATTATGTTCATATCAACATTCCACGAAGTATCAGAATACATAACAGGCGGTATCGGCTTAGGGTTCATTATTTTAGCTTTCATAAGTTCAGTTTTGCATAACAAAAAACAGGCTAAAAACAATGACTAAGGTATCTTTTGTCGTTACGTCTTATAATTATGAACAATTTATAGAAGAAACGCTTAATTCTATCAAAAATCAGACTTTTCAAGATTTTGAAATTATTGTTGTAGACGATTTTTCAACTGATAGTTCTGTTGAAAAAATAAACAAATTTATCAACAATAATCCTGATTTAGAAGTTAAATTAATTATTCACGACAAAAATAAAGGACAACTAAAAGCCTCAATCTCTGGCCTTTCAAATGCAAATGGAGAATTTATTAGTTTTATTGATTCTGATGATGTTTTAGAAAATGATTATGCTGAAAAATTATTGAAAGCTCATTCAAAAATTGACGTTGGATTTATTTCGTGTAATTGCACAGAAATTGAGGAATTTGGCAATATAAAAAACAGCAAAAATCAAAGCTACAAAATAACGAAATTAAATCTTTTGACTTCACCTTTTGGTGGTTGGTTTTGGTCTCCAATGTCATCGGCTATGTTTAGAAAATCAAGTTTAGAGGTAATCAAAGACTATGACAACACAGACGATTGGCGAATTTGTCCTGATAAATTTTTATTTAACTTTGTTCATTTAACTAACGGGTCTGCAATTTATAGCGAAAACCTTGTAAAAAAGAGAGTTCACTCCAACAATGCTGGAAAATTTAACCGTACAAAATTAAATTTTGAGAACAATAAAAAAATTAGAATATGCACATTAGATTTTATAAAAAAACATCTTTCTAAAAATAAGCTTAAACTTGCTATAATCATCTATTTATCATATTTTTACATACCTATTCAAGTATTAAAATATGTAAAAAAATCTATTTTATCTAAATTTCAACCAAATTAATTGTTTTATATACATTATATAAAACGAGAGGATAAATTGTCATGGATAAATACGAAAAACTTCAAGAAGAAATTCAAGCTAAAAAGGATGCTGATTATAAGGCTTTAATTTTAGACGTAAAAAAGATTAGCAATTGCATTGAAAAATTAATTTCAATGGCACTTAATTCTTCAAGTGCAAAAATGGAAAGAGATTTGCATATTCAATCATTTTAATTAGTTCTAAAATATACATTTACAAATTAAAAAGCCTCGAATTATTTCGAGGCTTTTTCTTATTTAAACTTTTTGTTTAGTATTTTAAACCGATTGATTGAGCCATCAAGTCATCTTGTTTTGTGAAACTTGGTGTTGTATTCATAGCTGCTGTATAAGCTAAGAATGGGTTTGTTGTTGTTTGAGTTTGTCTTTGTTGAGTTGTAGTACTTGTTGTACCTCTTCTTTGAGATAAGTTTGACAAGCTTTGGAATGCAACTTTTGCATCATCAGAGCCAGTTCCTTCTGCCTCTAGTCTTTCTGCTGCAGCTCCTGCAACTTGATTTAAAACTGTGCTATCAGTTTGTGCTGCTTGAGCTAATTGTTGAGCTTGTCTTTCTTGAGCAAGAACTAATTCATCTTTACCAACAATTTTTTCAGCACCTTTCTTAGCAAGACGGCTACCTATTGAACCACCAATTAATGAACATAGAGAACCGATTGCGCCACCTACAACTGCACCAACTGCTGTACCTGCGCCAGGAATAACAGATCCAATTAAAGCACCTATTTTAGTACCTAAGGCTGCACCTGCTACCCAACCACCTACTGAAGCGGCTGTTTTAACAGCGGATTTACCAAGTTGTTTAACACCTGATTTTGCACCTAATTGTTTGAATGTTGGAATTACGTTAGAAATAACTTCAAAACCGCCTTCCATGATTAACATTGCTGTACCACCATTAGATTTGAATGCGTTCAAGCATTTACCAAATGATGGAGATTTAACAGCTAAAGCGTTAAGACCTTTATTTAATTTTGTAATACCTAATGCGTTTGAAATTTTTGAACCAATGCCTGTAGCTGCTGCAGATTTTTCAATGTAACCTGCTTGATTTGCTTGAGCAAATAATTTGTGAGCATTGTTGATTGCTTCTTTAGAACCTGATTTTAAAGCTTCTTGAGCTGCAGTTCTAGCAGAATTATATAAATCGATTGTACCTTTTGAATATACAGTTGCTTCAGCTAATTTTTCAGCTGTTGGTATTGATTTTAATAAACTTGCACCTGCATTTGAAGCAAGAACACCACCGAAACCAGAAGCTTGTCTGATTGCAGCGTAATTTGTACCATTAGCTAATGCTTTAAAACCACCTTTAAGGTCTTTTCTGTTTTCCCATAACCAAGAACCACCTTGTAATGCCATATTAGAAGTAGAACTTGTTAATACTTCAGACAAACCCAAATCAGTAGTGTTCGTAAGAGCAACACCTGTAGCATATTTTGCTAAGTTTTCTATATCTTTTGCTGAATATCTAATGCCACCATTAAAGCTAACATTATTGTTACTGTATACCATGTTTTCCTCGTTTAATATCCTGTACATATATAAACGTGAAAAATATGGAATTATTGCCTTTTTTGAACAGAAATATTAATTTTTGTTACAATTTGCTATACAATCGTTTAAATTTTGTATCATTACTTCACGGTAATGTTCGCAATCTTTTTGATTTGTTGCTTCAAATCTTAATGTAAACACAGGTTCTGTATTTGATTGTCTTACAAGTGCAAACCCACCGTCAAACACAATTCTCATACCATCTAAAGTAATGATATCTTGAATTTTATTGCCGAACATATCTTTATTATCTTCAACCAATTTTTCAAACATTTCTAAAACAGGTTTTTTAAGTTCGTTATCGCAATGTAATCTAACTTCATCTGAAATATAAACAGCATCAAAAGGTTTTAACATATCAGTTAAGTCAAAATCTTTATTTTCTTCTCTCATTTTAGAAATAATTTCAATAACTCTACAACCTGCATAGAAAGCGTCGTCATAACCATAATATCTATCTTTGAAGAAGATATGACCACTCATTTCACCTGCAAGATGAGCGTTTGTTTCTGCCATTTTAGCTTTAATATAACCGTGTCCGGTTTTGCACATAATAGCTTTACCGCCAGATTTATTGATTGTATCAAATAAAACTTGTGAGCATTTAACCTCAGAAACAACAACTGGAGTAGTTTTTGTTAATCTATATCTTTCAATAACATCAAGTGCATAAATTAATAATAACTTATCACCAGTTAAATGATTACCTTTTGAATCAATAACACCAATTCTATCGCTATCACCGTCAAAAGCGATACCTAAGTCAGCTTTATTTTCAACAACAGCTTTTTTAATATCGTCTAAAGTTGATTCATCACTTGGGTTTGGGTGGTGATGTGGAAATCTACCGTCAGGATTTGAATATAATTCAATAACATTACAACCCAATCTTCTGTATAATTCAGGTCCAACAATACCACCAGTACCGTTTGCACTATCAACTACAACCTTAATACCTTTACCGATTGATTTGAATTGTGTACAAAGTTCGTTAATATATTCTGGAATAATATCGTGTTGAACAGATTTTCCGAAAGTATGTGATAATAATGATTCTTTACTTTGTTCAATAGCAAGTTTTTTAACTTCTTGGAATTGAGCTTCAGTCATTGATTTTTTATCAAAAGTCATTTTTAAGCCGTTGTATTGGCTTGGATTATGGCTTGCAGTAACAATCATTGCGCCCATAACTTCATTTTCGCCAGTAATTTCTTTTAGGTCTGCATGTTCAGAATAATAACCAATTGGAGTTGCAGCCAAACCTAAATCAATGATATTTGCGCCAGCAGAAGTAACACCTTTAATAATAATATCTTTTAATTGTGGAGAATGAGTTCTTGCGTCCATACAAACTGTAACCCAAATATCTTTAGCTTGTTTACCAGTTTGTTCCATAATGTACTTTATATAAGCCTTTGATGTAAAGAAAAACAATTCTTCTGTTACATCTTTACCGTAAATACCTCTGATATCGTTTTTACCAAATGCTGAATCCCAATTAATCATTTATCTTTTCTCCTACTTTTTTTATTATGGTATCATGAACAATATGAAATTAAAAATATCAGACTTATTTAATAAACCAAGCGTTGCGGGAATGTTATTTATTCTACCTGCAATTGTTGGAACCTTTATATTTATCGTAATCCCAACACTCGCTTCATTTGCGCTAAGTTTTGCGGATTGGGATTTGTTAAATGAAATAAAATATGTTGGCTTATCAAATTATTATGAAATATTTACAGACAAAGTTTTCGTAAAAATTTTAATAAATACGTTTGTATATTCAATATCTGTAACAGTTTTAGCGGTAATCATTCCACTAATTCTAGCTTGTATATTAAATTCAAAAATATGGTTTAAAGAATTTTATAAAACAGCATACTTTATCCCGTTTGTAACCCCAATGATTGTAAGCGCAATTGTTTGGGAGTGGATTTTTGACCCGAATATTGGTTGTCTAAATCAATTTTTACATCTACATATAAATTGGTTATACGACACAAATTTTGCAATGCCAGCGTTAATAATTGTCTCAGTTTGGAAATTAATCGGATATAATATGATAATTTTCCTTGCCGGTTTGACAGGGATAAACACAGAGCTTTTAGAAGCATCTAAAATTGATGGTGCAAATGCAATTCAAACTTTTTGTAAAATAACAATTCCTTTATTATCACCAACAATATTTTTTGTCGTGATAATAACTGCGATAAGCTCATTCCAAGTATTCGATCTTATATACTTAATGACACAAGGTGGACCACTTGATAGCACAAACGTTATTGTATACGCAATCTACAAAAACGCATTTGAATACTTTAGAATAGGTAAAGCAAGCGCATTAGCGTACGTATTATTTATAATAATATTTGTACTAACAGCACTTCAATGGCATTTTAGAAAGAAAATGGTTTATATCGAAAAAGACTAAATCACATTTGCTAACTTCAGAAGATTTTCATCTCTTTGAGGCATTGCAAGTGGTTTTGGAATAAAGATATCTTTGTATTTTTCGATAGCATAAGAATCTGTCATACTTGCAATATAATCAGTTACTGCACGTTGAATTTTGTCTTCCTCACAATAACCTTTTAATTTATCTGAATAGTATTCAAACAATGATTTAATGATATTTCTAGCTTTCTTTTCTTCAAGTTTTGCAGGTGAATCTGTATAAACATTTTTAAACATCCAATCACGAAGAATGTTTGTATAGCGCCAACCTTCTTCACTCATTGAAACGACAGGTTTTTCAATAGAATTTTTAATAATTTCTGTAATCATTTTATTTAAACGTTTTGATTGAACAGATGTAAAATATTCTCTGCATTCTTTTGGTAAATCTTCTTCTGAAATTACACCTGCACGAATAGAATCTTCAATATCATGATTAATATAAGCAATTTTATCTGCAAGTTGGACACATTGAGCTTCAAGAGTTTTAGGTTCTAAACCCCAAGAGTGAGTATAAATACCTTGAACAGTTTCTCTACACAAGTTCAAATCTTCAAGTTTTTCAACAACTCTAACGCTTTGTTCATTATGTAAAAAATGTCCAGTAATTTCGTTTAATACACCTTCACCGCAATGACCAAACGGAGTATGACCTAAATCATGACCTAGTGCAATTGCTTCTGTTAAATCTTCATTTAATCTAAGTGCTCTAGCTAGAGTTCTTGCAATTTGAGAAACTTCAAGAGTATGAGTCAAACGAGTTCTGAAGTGATCATCAAATGGAGCTAAGAAAACTTGAGTTTTATGTTTAAGTCTTCTAAAAGATTTTGAGTGAATAATTCTATCTCTATCACGTTGAAAATTTGTTCTCAAAGGACAATCTTCAATCTTTCTCAATCTACCTTTTGTTTCTTTACTCTTTTGAGCAAACTCACTTAAATATGTATATTCAAAATCTTCTAATCTCTCTTTAATAGTCATAATTTATCCCATTTTATCTATTGCGCAATTGTTATGATATAATAAAACCAAGAAAGGAACCTCATATGAAAGAACTATTTAATGAAAATGTAACTTCTATTGAAACATATATAATGTTCAAAATTACAGAAAGAACAGCAGAATTGAGAGAAGAATTAACTGCAAAAGGACGTGAACCAATTTCTTTGGCAATGGGTGCACCAACCTGCAGACCTCCTCAATTTGTTATCGACGAAATCAAAAAACTTGTTGATATTGATGCTATGCACACATATTCTTCACCAAAAGGTGAAAAAACATATCTTGAAGCGGTGGCTAACAGAATGAAAAAGAGATTTGGAGTAGAACTTAATCCAAAAACTGAAATTTGCTCTTTAATCGGCTCAAAAGAAGGTATTGCAAATATGATTAGAGCTTTGATTAATCCAAAACACGATATCAAAGACAAGGATATTATCTTAACACCAAACCCTTCTTATGCTTCATACAAAGAAATGGTAAAAGTTTCTGGCGGTTATTCATATTCTGTTCCATTAACTCCAGAAAATAACTTTATGCCAGATTTAGACGAAGTTTGGAATAACTTAATAAAAGACGGTTTTGATCCTAAAAAAGTAAAAGCTCTTTTAGTTAACTATCCTTCAAACCCACTTGGTGCAACTGCAACTCTTGATTATTACAAAAAAGCAGTTGAATTTTGTAAAAAACACCATATTTTATTAATTGGTGATTCTGCATACTGTGATTTATATTATGACGAAAACAAAAAACCTCACAGTATTTTAGAGGTTGAAGGAGCAAAAGATATTGCAGTAGAATTCTTCTCATTCTCTAAACCATACGCAATGACAGGTTGGAGACTTGGTTGGGTTTGCGGTAATGCAGAAGCTTTAAGCTATTTCTGCAAGCAAAAAACAACAATTGATACAGGTATCTTTAAAGCAATTCAAAATGCCGGTGCAAATTTATTAAATTCAGACGAAGCAGACAAATATAACGCTTGGTTAAATAGTGAATTTAAAAGAAAAAGAGACTTATTTGCAACAGGTCTTAAAAACTTAGGTTACGAAATTCCAATTATTCCAGATGCAACCTTCTATTTATGGGTTAAAATGCCAAAATGCTACGACTCATCTGAAAAATTCTGTTCAGATTTATTAGAAAAATCTGGAGTTATGGTTGTTCCAGGGGAGGGCTTTGGAGATTTGGGCAAAGGATATTTCAGAGTATCATACGTTTGCTCAGATGAAAAACTAAAAGAAGTTCTAGACAGAATGGAAAAAGACGGTTTTAAATATAACTAACAAATAATAAATAAGGCTCCGAAAGGAGCCTTTAATTTTATATAATTTTATTCTTCACTAAATACAATTGAATATTTTGTAGGATTATAATTTTCAAGAGCAGTTTGCGCATAATTTTCACTAGCAAACATCTTTTCTAAATTAGCGACCTTGCTCCCTTCGTCCATATAATCACCATACATTACAAAGAATATCGGCTCAAGCTTGTCTAAATAGTCTTGATATGAAATATTTGCCAAACGATATTGGCTTGTCGCTTCATTATAAAGGTTCTTAGCCTTACCGATATTACAAGCTGCATCATAAAGCTCTCTATCATTCCAGCTTAGCCAAGATACATCAGGAACCTCGTCAGGAGATTTGCCGTTTGCAAGTTCATAAGCCATATCTTGAAGAGATACGCCAGAAGAAATTTTTGTAGAAATAAGCCCTGTTATTTCGCCATCTTCTACTCTGAATTTGTATTTACCATCTTCTGAATATAATGAAGAACTCCAATTATAAAGAGGTTTTGCATTATCTTGAATTAGTGCTTTCCAAGCTGAACGATAATTTTCCCAAATAGATTGCTCTTCGTCTAACTCAATAGCACCTTCTTGAACTGCTGTTTCAATTAAATCCATTTGTGAAACTTGTTCGCCTTTATAATAAACCTTGCTTGATAAAAGTTTAGTATTATATCTTTCAGGAAGGATTGTATCTTCTTTTAGTTGAAATTCTTTTTTAGAAACCAAACCTTTTTTGTTGTACAAATTTGAAACATCAGCTTCGTTATCAGAACCTGTTTCAACGTACGCAGAAGAATCTGAGTCCTTCTTAGTATAAGAACCCTTTGCATCTTTAATATTTTTTCGAGTGCCTTTTAATAACTTCGAAATATCACTATTCGCTAAGTCAATTCCATTTAACACTGTTTAGATTTCCCTATCTGTACACTACACGCCCATTATAACACATGCTAAGTTATTTTTCAAGAGTATGACTAGGCGAAAGGCTACCTTATATATATTGCATCAACAGGACAAACGAATACAGCCTCAAGACATTTGTCTTCATCAAAGATTTTATCAGTGTTTGGAGTTGCACCATACTTAGTCATATCAAACACTTCATTATAAATTTGATTACATGCCCCACAATTAATACATTTATCGCTTATAAAAATTTCCATAAATACAGTTTAAATAATATCTATATAAATACATTAGAAAAAAGTTCTATTTTTTCTAAAAAATAATCTATATATATGGTTGATTTTGTCAAAAAAATTATTAATATATATCCAGAAGGTATTACATAGGAGAGAGAAAATCATGGCAAGATTAGACGGATCATCATTATTTATGGGAATTTCATCTGGCTTGAACAACACATATTCTGTGTTAGCAAATACATTTAAAGATGGAATTACGCTTGCTAACTTAAACAGTACAGATGCTTCTACAGCATTAACAAGCAATTCATTAGGAACAAATTTTAAATCATATTTAACAACTAACTTTTCACAACTTGATAAAGACGGCGACGGTAAAATTAGCGCTCAAGAATTACAAAGTTTTACTAACTCGTTATCTACAACAGGTATGACTAAAGAACAACTTTGCACTCTTGGAACTTCAACTGGCATGAGTTCATCTTTATTAAACACAGTAACTCAATACTTTGACGAAATTGATACAAACAAAGACGGCAAAGTTACTCAAGCTGAAATTCAAGATTTCAACAATCGTTCTGAAAAAGAAAAACAACGTAAAGAAGAGTTAGAAAGAATGTTATCTAACATGTCTTCATTCTACGAAACATCATCTTCAAATACTGGTAGCTTATTAGATTACAAATACTTACAAGATGATGAAAATTCTTAATTAGAATACGTAGAAAACTAAATTTATTAGAAAGTCGGCCATCAGCATATAGATGGTCGATTTTATTGCAGCTTGAGTTGTAGAAATACCAACTTCTTTAGCACCACCTTTAGTCGTATAACCTTGAGTTGCACAAACAAGTGCAATCAAAATGCCAAAGACAAGAGCTTTGAATAAGCTGATATAAACATCTTTCATTTCAAGCCATAACCAAACAGAATTTAAGTATCTATAAGGGTGCAAACCGATTGTAAAGTAAGACACAATCAAACCACCTAAAATACCAATAACTTCTGCAATCAAAACAACCATAGGAACTGTTATCGCAGCAGAAATAAGTCTTGGAGTGAAATAATAACCAACAGGATCAACCTTTAATGTTTTAATGGCATCAACTTGTTCTGTTACTTGCATATTAGCAATTTCCGCACTAATTGCCGTCCCAGCACGAGCGCCAATAGCTAAGGCAACAAAGCCTGGGGCTATTTCTCTTATCATTACAACAGTAATTGTTCCACCAATATATGTATCAGCACCAGACATCAAAAATTGTTTAGCAACCTGAATTGTAATGACAACAGCAGCAATAAATGAAATTGTCAAAGCTATTGTCAATGAATCATAACTTATTGCTGCTGCTTGTGAAATTATTGATGAAAATCTTACTTGTTTAGAAAACAAGTATTTCAAAGATTTTATGAAGTTTTGAACGCAAAGCCCTAAAAAACTAATCATAAATTGGCATGCACCATTCTTTATATTTATCAACTTTACCTTTAACAACGTCAAAATAAAGTTTTTGTAATTTAGTTGCTATAGGACCAACTTCACCAGTACCTAATTTTCTGTGGTCAATTGTAACGATAGGACTGATTTGAGCTCCAGTACCACAATAGAAAGCTTCGTCAGAAGTATAAAGTTCTGTTCTAGAAACTTCTCTTTCTTCAACTTCAATACCTAAGTCATTAGCCAATTGAATAATTGTGTTACGTGTTACACCGATTAAGATATTATCTGTAGTTCTTGTAGTAACAAGTTTACCATTTTGAACTAAGAACATGTTCATTGCAGAACCTTCTGTTACTCTACCATTTTCGTCAAGAACAATTGCATCATCAAACCCAGATAATTGAGCATCTGATTTAATCAATGCCGTATTTGCGTAAGCCCCAGAAACTTTTGCTCTTGGTGGAATAGCATTGTCTGAATTTCTTCTCCAGTTTGAAACACATACATTCAAACCTTTTGTTGTATCAATGTAATCGCCCATTGGTAATGTAAATAATAAGTAAGAATCTTTATTATTTAATAAACCTGGACCAATTTTTTCTGCAGCTTTAAACAAGTTTGGTCTGATATAAACATCTTGTCTGTAAGCATTTTTCTTTAAAAGTTCTTTTAAGTTTTCGCAATAACCTTCTAAAGTAAATGGATTTTCCATATACATAACGTGAGCACTTCTCATAAGTCTTTCAAAGTGTTCTTTTACTCTAAAAGCATACAATTGATTTTCTTCTTTATTATAGTATGCTCTAATACCTTCAAATACGCCAGTACCATATAAAAATGCGTGTGTCATGATTGGTAAACTAGCTTTTTCTTTTTCGATAAATTCCCCATCATAAAATACAAATTCTTGCATAATATCTCCTTTTTGCTACAAATTTAGTATCTCACGAATTAAAAAATTTTTAAACAAAATATATATTAATATTACAGTTTTAAAAATTTTATGGTAATTTTCTCATATTTTGCATACAATGTAATTGAAGGTAAGTAAAATGCAATTATTAATTAATGCCTTATACATATACATAGCCGTATTTTCAGTCTATTTTTTAGTGTTGTCTCTTAGAAATTTAAACACTAATTCGTCAAAGATAGACAATGTTTTGGCATACAATATCGATAAAAAACAGCTTTGTGTAATCGTATATTCACATAATCAATTAAAAGCTTTAGAAAAAATCTTAAATCAATTAAGACGTCAAGATTACGCTATAAATAATTTCCAAACATACGTTATTCTAGATAATTGTACTGACGGCTCAGAAGATTTCGTTTCTCTAAAATCTTCTGTCAATGTCCTAAATCTAAACGAAGGCGGATTAATTGGAAAAGATTCTTCTTATTCAATTTTGTTAGAAAAGCTTATTCCAAATACAAACATTGATGCTTATGTATTTTTAGATGTAGATAAATATATTAATACAGATTTTCTTACTAATATTAATTACGCTTTATCTAAAAACGATGTTATTACTGGTGCGGTTGTATACCAAAATCATCGTCAAAATCTTAAAAATAAAATCAAACGTGCTTATAGTAAATATTTAAACAACTTCTTATTCAATTCAAGAAGTATGCTAGGTTTATCAAATCCTATAAATTCAGAAATTTTAGTTATTAAAAAAGAATTAGTTGATGCAATCGGAAGCATTGATTTCAAAGATGTTGAATCAGAATTGAAATACAGCATGCTTTTATCAAAAATCAAAAAACATTGCTGTTTCAATCCTAACATAAGATGTTACTCAACTGACAGTGAAATTGAAATCAAAAGAGTTAACTTATTCACTCGTTTGAAATTATTCAAAAATTGTTTCTCTACTACGAGAACATTGAATTTCTCATACATTGAATATGTTTATTCATTATTAAATCCAAATTGCATATTGTTAATGCTTGCATACCCACTTGTGTTCGCATTTTCATATAACTATTATTTCTTTGTATCAACAAAAGTAATTTTAGTAACAGCACTATTCTTAGTAGCAGGATTTTTCTTGAGCTTAATCAGAGCTGACTTGAGAGGTAAAGAATATTTATACTTAATCTTGTATCCAATTTATTCTTTAATTCATATGATATTTTCATTCCCAGTTTTGAGCTTTATCAAGAAAAAATTATTTAATAAAGAAACTTCTGACAAACAAAAATATGTTGTAGATGTTGTGGCAACAATCAAAAACAAAAAATTACCTTGTAAATTAGAATTAATAGTTCAAAATGACATGTCTCGTGTTATTTTTAAATACAAAAATAAAAAATTCAGCACTTCTAACCATTTAAGAATGAATGAAGCGTTAAAAGAATTGGTTGATAAATTAAGAGATTACAATTTCACACTAAACATTTGTCAATGTTGTAGTTACTTCAAACCATATTCTGACGGTTCTTTAAATATGGTTCAAGGTACTTGCTCATACCAATTTGCAGGAATGGAGCCAAACCAACAATTAAATGTTCTATTGTGGAATTCTTGCGGTGCTCACGACCCTAACAGCGCTCAAAGCATAATTGAACAAATTGCAAATAGCTAATTTTAACTTATTGCAATAATTATGCACTATTTATTTATTTGTTTTATAATATTAAAAAGCAAGTAAATAGAGTTTGATTTATGAGAAGAAGAAAACAAAAAGGGTTATTTGATAAATTAAGCAATATTGTATTATTGCTACTTTTTGTCGTAATCACAACATGGGGAATTCAGGTTACAAACGCAGAAACTTCTGGTTTAAAATTTGCACATGTTAGTGATGCTCACTACGCTTCAAATGGTACAAACACATTGTACAGATTATCAAAAGAGTCTCCAGACCTTTTAGAAGATGCAATTTCTCAAATCAATACTACTGAAAACCTTGATTTTGTAATGTTTACAGGAGACCAAATCAACACTCCTTATGAAAAAGAATTAAGAAAATTTATTGATGAAGCAAATAAGTTAAAATATCCATGGTATGCAACTTTAGGCAATCACGACACTTGCGTAGGTGGATATCTTACAAAATCGCTTTATAATAGCATTTTAAGAGAAAATAATAAAAACTTTAAATTTAATAAAATGTATTACTCTTTTGTACCAAAAGCTGGTTACAAGGTAATAGTTTTAGATTCAATTATTGATGATAGAATTACAGCGAATGGTCAAGTTGACAAAGCTCAATTAAAATGGCTAGATAAGCAACTTAATTCAGCAAAAGATTCAACTGTATTAATCTTCTTACACGTACCTGTAATTGAACCATTTAAAAGTGACAATCACAAACTTTTAAATGCTGACGAAGTTTTAGCAATTCTAGAAAAATATAAAAACCCAATGGGGGTATTTACTGGACACTACCATACAACAAAAATTGTTCAAAAGGGCAATATCTTGTTTGTAAGTACTCCAGCGCTTGTATCTTATCCAAACGCGTTTAGAGTTGTAAATGTAATTAACCACAAGAAAAAAACTATTTTTGAAATTACATTTAAAGAAACAAATTTAAAATCTCTTCAAAGAAAAGCTAAATTAATGGTATTTTCTTCAAAACTATATTACGGAGATGCAAAAGATAGAACATATACCTATGAAATAGAAAGGTAACTAAAATATATGGCTAACGAGTTTAGAGTAAAATTTAGAGGGGTAAGAGGTTCTTATCCAAAAGCAAATAAAAACTTCATGAAATTCGGTGGTAATACCGCTTGTGTTGAAGTAAATGTTAACGGACATTTAATCATTCTTGATGCAGGTACTGGTTTAATTGAGCTAGGTAATGAACTTATGCAAAAACACTTGGTGTCAGGCAACGATGAAAATTCTAGAAAACCAATTGAAGCGACTTTATTATTGAGCCATATTCACTTAGACCATATTTTAGGGTTTACATTCTTTACTCCGGCTCATTTAGCTTCATCAAAGATTAATGTTTTTGGGGCATCAAATTATAGTGATGACCTTGCTGATGGTTTGGCAGAAATTTTATTTACAAAATCTTTCCCTGTTGATTTAGGCGATATCGCAGCAAACTTAAATATTTCAAATATTAATTCAAATACAGCAATTATTTTAAGACACGGTACTGAACCAATTGTTTTACGTGTCGAAAAACCAGATGATATCAAATTACAAGAAGATGATGTTTTAATTACTTGTTATAAATCAACAGCACACCCTCAAGACGGGGTTATGATTTATAAAATCACATACAGAGGTAGAAATTTAGTATACGCATCTGACAAAGAAACTTACTTTGGCGGAGATAAGAAATTAACAAAATTCGCAAGAAATTGTGATTTGTTAATTCACGATGCACAATACACAACAGAAGATTACTTAAATCCATATCACCCAAAACAAGGTTATGGACACTCAACATTTGATATGGCATTAGAATGTCAAAATTATGCAAACGCAAACAAATTGGTATTCTTCCATTATGACCCAAGCTATACAGACGAAAAACTTGACGGTTTAGCTTCGTTCTATGGAAATATGGCTGACAAAGCATACTTTGCATACGAAAATATGGAAATCGAATTATTATGATGAAATCTTTAAAAGTATTAGTACTTTTAGTCATAGTTGTCTTTTGCGTTGGTTATGCGAAACCAGATGTAGAAGTAATTGATTCACAAAAAAATGCATATTTTCACAACAATATGGGACTTGTTTATGTAGAACAAGGTAATTATTATGCTGCAGTGAAAGAGTTCAAAATTGCAATTGATTTAAACCCTGGAACTCAAGCCACATCAGTTTATTACAACAACTTAGGAAATGTTTATTATAAACTTGAATTCAGTCGATACGCAGCTCAATGCTTTGAGAGTGCACGAACACTTTATCCATTGAATGTTGAATATTACAAGAACCTTGCAAAAGCTTATCGACAACAAGGAGTTTTGGCTAGTAAAATCAAATATTATTCATCAAGCAAAAATGTTTTAGATAGAGTTCTGCTTGGTTTTATGTACCTAGAGGCAGGTAACAAGCAAAGAGCCATGGTGTTATTTGACTCATTTTGTATGACAGAACCTGATTTAATGCTTACAAATGGGGTTAAATATTACATACGCCAAGTTCGTGAAGGCACATATCAAAGAGGCTAAGCCTTTAATTCATCAATAATTTTTATAATTTCATTTGATAAATCAGATTTTGTTTTAACATTTTCGCTAATCAAATGTGCAAAGTCAGCTTTTTTAAAGTCTTCTAAGCCTTTTTCTTTGTAGATTTCTTCCAAATTTTTAACCATTGATAATTCTGTGTCAAAGTCTGATAATTCCACAGAAGATAAGTTTTTAAGATGATTGTTTAGAGTTCTTAAAATCAACGAAATCGGCAATAAATCCTCAAATTCACCAGATTGAACTAAGTGAATTTTGTCAATTTCTCTAACTTTTGGTTTAATTTGTTCCAAATTTTCTTTTGCATCATTATCTAAAAGTACAAAAATAGGTAATCTTAAAATATCCGCATAATGATAAAAAGCTTTTACAACTTGATTTTTGCCACCTGCAGAAATGATATGAAAACCATATCTATCAAAATCGACATCTAAAATCTTTGAAAAAACAGGAAGTAAAATTTCTTCTGTAATACCTTCCGCAATAATAATTTTTTGTAGCGGAAAATGTGTAGAGTATTTACTTCTCATTTCACTAGAATTTTCTTCTTCGTTGATTTTTGATAACCATAATAAGTTTTTAACCTTCAAATCATCTTTTGAAAGTAAGTTTAGAACAGATTTATAGCTAATTTTATTATCTAAAAGTTTTTGAGTTTCGTCATTATTAATAAAAATTTTATTTTCATAAGTTTTTAGAACTTCATTCAGTTTGTAATCCTCTTCCACAAAAGAATTTAAAGCTTTTAGCGAGTAATTAATTATTTCTGTAGCGTAGTTTGTAATCTCAGCATAATCCATTTCTTCTAAGTCTTTTTTCTTAAAAGATGGCGTAATTAAGTTATTTAAAATAGTTTCTCTAAAAACTCTTAAATATTTATCAACCGTCGGTTTAAAACGTGTAAGTCTATCTACAGCAATAATAATTTGCTCTCGACTCATCGGTTTAATTTTTAATTGTATCAAATTTGTTACCATTGTTAATAATTTTAGCTCAAAAAAGGCAATTTTTCTATAAAAATATTTTTAATATTAATATAAGGTAGGTAATAATAGTGCAAGCTAATTTCTTTAAATTAAACAATTTGAATATTGCATCTAAAAATGTTTCATTTGGAAACGCTTCTAGACCTGCAAATGTTCAAAATTATGCACAAAATCCTATCCAAGCCCCAACTTATCAAGCATTACAACATAATGCAACAATTCAAACTCAATTAAATTCAAAAGCTGATATAGCAAAATATTCTGATTTAGTAGCTAACCTTGATAAAGAAGGTAGACAAGCTGCTAATTTATTGTTAAAAACAGGTATTTTATTAAACAATAATTCAAATGATAAAACTTCAACATTAGACAATTTGCACAATATTATTACCAACCCTAGAGCAAAAGGTCTTGATGCAAAAGTTGTATTAAATGAAACAGTTAAGACATTAGCAAACCCATTCAAAATCACTCAAAAATTCGGTGATATTCCTGCTCATTTACAAAATGCAGTTGCTGAATATCAATCAGAAGATGAAAACAAAGACTTTGAAGCAGTAAAAGCTGAACAAAACGTTAAAAATTCTGGTTGCTGTGTTGCAGCATCTATCGAATACAATTTAGCTAGTCAAATGCCAGCTGAATTTGCAAGATTAGCAGAAGGTTTCAGCTCAGATAAAATGTCTGCAACAAAAGAAATTTCTTTAAACAGCTTATGTGAAAATAAAGAAGATTCAATCTGGTTATTAGACAACTTTAAAATTCCTTATCAAATGAAAGGTAATGATAAAGCTGTAGTTACTGTTGCACCTGATAAAAACGCTATCATCAGAGCACAAATCCAAAATTCTTATAAAGATGCCGGTGAACGTTCAGTAGTTGATGTATTAATGCAATCAACATTCATGAACATTGGTTCACAACAAACTTACAACGCTTTAACTGACAAAAGAATCGGTTCTTTCAGCCCTGACAACAGAGGTTTAGTAGAAATCGAAAAAACTTTCACAGAATCAGTTATCGGCGACAAAGCAAAAACTTCAGTTACATTCCAAGATGTTAAAACTGTAGATCAAAACGATGGTTCTCAAGATGCTGTTTTGGTTGGTCATACAACTGATGCAAACACAGTTAAAAGAAGCTTATTAAAATCATTGGCTCAAGGTGAAAACGTTATCATCGGTTATACTGAAATGGACGAAGAAAACAAAGTTTTAGGCGGTCATGAAATCACTGTTATCGGTGCTAAAGTTGCTCCAGACGGCAAATTAATCTTTGTATGTAACGATACAGATGACAATATTGATGAACCAATCGAATTCAATGAAGATTATATTATTCCTCGTATTCACCACGTAGGTTTACCGCAAAACGTTGTTGATAACGACAAAAAATTAGCTTCAATCGCTTAATTATTTATTTTTTAATCTCGTTTGAATATCTTCTAAAAGCTTTCTGTTTATAGAAAGCAAATCTGATGCAATTGCAACAACCGAAGTTTGAACACCTGTTATGATAAGAATTGATGCTAAGATTAAGGACTGAACATGTCCAGAGCCTTCGCCATTAAAATAGTAATACAAAAATCTTCCACCTGTTAACAAACCTAAAATTAAGAAAATCGCAGAAATAATTGCAAAAAATCTGAACGGTCTGTAAACAATAAACATTCTTGTCATTGTTAAAATTGAGCGCAAAATATAAACGAAATTATTAGAAATAAGACGAGATGGTCTTTCTTCTTTGTTAACTCTAATTGGCACATTTTCAACGACCAAGCCTTTAGCATTTGCTTGAATGATTGTCTCTAGAGTATAAGTGTAATTATCAAACACGTTAATGCTCATTGCGGTACGTCTTGAGAATGCTCTAAAACCACTAGGTGCATCATTTATTTTTACACCACTAATTAAGCTCATCACCTTTGAACCAAGTTTTTGAAGCATTTTCTTAGACAAAGAAAAATGTTTAATATCATAAATTGGTCTTTCTCCGACAACCATATCAGCTTTATTGTTCAAAATA
>SAMEA104315432__coassemble_499_pt1 | contig 19362 bp, 9 predicted proteins | sample SAMEA104315432__metabat2_low_PE_018 | metagenome-assembled genome bin SAMEA104315432 (sample SAMEA104315432) | gut metagenome | biome: Monkey gut; feature: monkey-associated habitat; material: faeces | place: China | collected 2013
CACGTATCAAGAAGAACAGCCGAAAGAATGCGTGATAGCTTGTTGAATATCTTTCCACAAATCATTGAAATCGAAACAGATGAAAAACATAAACACTGGGGCTTTTCAGATTATTCAATAAAAGAATTAATTCATTTCAGTTCAAATGAGATAGCAAATCTTGAACAATTAAAAAGAAGAACTACGAACAAAGAAACTCAAGAGCATTTAGAAAAAACTATTGCAAAATTAAAGACATTGAGCACAAAACATCTAAACTCAGTGGAAAACAATGTTGAAATGATTATGCAATCAGAAGGTTATGCGCTACGTCAAATGCCTCAATACAAGATTTCAAATGAGACTCTAATAACAATTAGAGAAGCGATTAAAAACTCAAAAGTTGTAAAAGGGACTTATCACAACAAAGAACGTTTTATTGAGCCTTTAGGCTTGATTTACGGTGAAAAAATATATCTTGTTGCAAGAGAAAAAGCAAAAGGCAATGATATTTACAATTACTTATTGCACAAATTTAGAGACTTATCTTTAACAGATAAAACCTTTAATAGAAAGGATTTTAACCTAGAAGAATACAACAAACAGTCTTTTGGTGTTTATCACGGAGAAATTTTAAATGTAAAACTTTTATTTAATAAGGAGATTGCAGAAGAAGTTTTAAATTATAATTTTCACCCAACACAAAAGGTTAAACAAAACGAAGATGGCACCGTTACAGTAAGGTTTTGTGCGAGTGGGGATTTATCAATAATGTGGCATATCTTTAAATGGGGAACATCAGTAAAAATCTTATCACCAGCTAGTTTAAAGAAAGAATACATAAAAATGTTAAAAGATATTTTGGATAAAAATTCCAAAAAATAAATTATTTATCCTTGTCTAAATTCATAGAAATCTTGAAAATATTTCTGCCGTGAGCATACTCGTAAGAAACATTATCCATAGAGTTTTTAACCATATGGATACCAAGACCACCGATAGGTCTTTCTTCGACACCCAACGTAATATCAGGTTCTGGGTGCTTAAGAGGATTAAATCTTTTACCAGAATCAACAAAGGCAATTTCAATTTCGTCGTCAGTATTAGTAATGCTAATTTCTACATTACCCACTTCATCATCTGGATAAGCGTAGCTTGAAATATTTGCAAATACTTCTTCTGCAGAAATCATCATTCTTGCACGTTTTGACTCATCAAGGTTCAAGTTATCACAAATATGTTCAACCCTGTGTAATAATTCGCTCAAAGATGTAACAGATGCAGGAAGTTTGAAGTTTTTAACACCAAAGTATTCGATAGCTAACATTGTAATATCATCTGGCTGTTCGTGTTCAGCATCTTTTGTATATTCGTGAATATCTGTACTCAAATTATTCAAAATATCAAAAATAGATTTATCTTTATTTTCGTTCAAACTGTTTTTTAAATTGGTTTCACCAAACATTTTGCCGTCTTTGTCAGTAGATTCAGTAATACCGTCTGTGTATAAAAAGATTTTTTCATTGGCTTGGAGATGAATTTCTTCTTCTTCGTACTCAATATCTGGTAACCCACCAACAACAAAGTTTTGTTTTGTACCTAACAATTCAAATTTGCCGTCAGCACGTTTGATGAATGGGTGAGTATGACCTGCATTCACAAATTTAACTTTACCTGTGGATAATTCCATTACGCAAAGAACAACAGTTACAAACAACCCTTGATCATTATCTTGACATAATTCTTTATTAACTTTATCAAATAGTTCTGGAAGTGGAACATCTGTTTTTGCGATGTTTTTGATAATTGTTTTAGCTTTCATCATAAATAAGGCAGCAGGAATGCCTTTACCAGAAACGTCTGCAATCAAAAATGCTAATTTATCTTCGTTGATAAGATAGAAATCATAAAAATCCCCACCAACTTTCTTTGCTGCGTCCATTGTTGCGTAGATATCAAATTCTTTGTGATAAGGAAACGCAGGGAAACGGTTTGGCATTGTGGTTGTTTGGATTGCCTTTGCGACCTTTAACTCAAACTCTGCTTGTTTTCGTTCCTTTTCGTAACCGTCAAGAGCGTGAATATATTTTTTAATATCTTCTACAGCTTTATTCAAAGTTTTTGATAGAATAGCAAATTCTGCCGGTTTTGTGATATCTGATTTAACATCAAGATTGCCACGACCCATTTTCTTTGCCATATCAACAAGACAATCGATTGGATTGTTGATATTTTGTTGTAAGAAGATGTATAGAGCTGTGTAAACGCCAACGTATAAAGTAAATAAACATAGAATAATCATCAAGATTTTTAAACGCAAAATCTTGAATAATTCAGAAGTCGGAACGTTTACGATAAATACCATACCGTTTTCAAAGTTTTTGATAAAAGTAACGTATTTTCTGTTGTTGTAGTTAATAACTGTTTTTTCTTTTAAATCTTTTTTGTACCATTCGATGTCAGTTAAAGGTTTTCCGACTAGTTCAATATTTTCTACATCAGAATCTTTGTAGTATAAAATAAAATTATCTTTTTTATCCGCGAAAAGGATTATAGCGTGTTTTGGAGTTTTGCAAGCTTGAAGCTTATCAATGATTGAGTCCATATCCCAATCAATTGTTGCAAGCCCGATAAGTTTGCCTTGCTTGTCATAAATACCTTTACCGATAGTAGTCATTAATCTATCAGTAAGATTTGAATCGACATACGGCACAACCCAACCAATAGAATCTTTTTCTGCTAATTTTGGCAAAAGTGATTTGTACCAGCTTTCGTTTAGATAATTATAATTCATTTTATTCATATAAGAGTTTTTATAAAGACTGTCGTTTTTATAGAAAACTCCTAATTTTTCTTGAGAAGAATGAACAGCATAAGGTTTGAACCAGATTCCGCCAGAATTAATTTCATCATTATCCAAAATAGTTTTGTTGTTTTCAAAGATTGATTGTACGTAGAAATTCAATCTGTTCACATCGCCTTTGTATTCAGCAAAAATTGTACCACCAGAAGCAAGTTCTGAAACGATAACTTTCAAATCATAAATAACTTTTTCTATATCGTAGGTAAAAATATCTACACGCAAATCGTAGGCTTCAATCTTAACTTGTTTACCATTTTCGTATGCAGAAAAAGCCACCGCAAATGTTACGATAGATAGAAGAGAAAGCAGTAATGAAATTATACAAAGGATTTTAAATCTAAGAGTTTTAAACATTTTCTATAGTAAGTATTTTGCTAAAACCTGTCATATTAAATACGTCCATAACAGCTTGATTAGCATTAACAACTTTCATTGTACCTTGCGAAATCATTCTTTTTTGAATTTCTAAAATAGCTCTTAAACCTAAACTTGAAATGTATTCGACATTTGAAAAATCAAGAATTAAGTTTTCAATATTATCAAGTGAATCATTAACTTGTTCCCCAAATTCCATAGCAGTATTTGTATCAATTCTGCCATCAACACTTATGACAATAGTTGTGCCTTTTTTAGTTTTTGTAAGATTCATTAAATCATACTCCAATTAGAACTTTCTCTTAAAATATTATAGCATATTGCAAATATTAAAACAACCTTACAAAAAGGTTTATGGAATAATTTTTTGAGATATAATTAGTTGAGGAAAATGGAGGACATGAAAAATGATTAACGAAAAAATGGAAAAAGCATTCAACGACCAAATCAATAAAGAATTGTATTCAGAATACTTGTACTTAGCTATGAAAGCAAGATTTGCAGAAATGAACTTGCAAGGTTTTGTAACATGGTTTGACGTACAAGTACAAGAAGAACACGCACACGCTATGGGTATGTATGATTACTTGAACGAAAGAGGCGGTAAAATTGAATTGTTAGCAATCGATAAACCAGAAATCAAAGGTTCAACACCTCTTGAAATTTTTGAACAAGTTCTTGAACACGAAGAATACGTAACATCAAGAATTAATGCACTTATGGACGTAGCAGAAGAAGTTAAAGATAGAGCTGCATTGTCATTCTTGGATTGGTACTTGAAAGAACAAGTTGAAGAAGAATCAAACGTTGGCGGTGTTTTGGCAACATTGAAATTAATCGGCGAAGATAAAAAAGCTTTATTGTTGTTAGATAAAGACTTAGGCGCAAGAACATTCGTTGCTCCAGTTATTGGATAGGACATTGTCATTGCAAACGTAACTAAGCAATCCAAGAAAGAACGACTGTCATTCCGGACTCCGCTCCAGAATCTGACCAACGAACGCATTATACATTCACAAATCTCAGTAGGTTGGGCATACCTGCCCAACAAAATTAGAGTGAACCCTCACCCTACCCTCTCTCAGTATTGGGCGAGGGGAACAAGTCTACTCACTATTTTAGATTGCTTCGTCGTAAACTTCTTTCAATGACAAACAAAAGAAAAGGCGAAGCCGTAGGCTTCGCCTTTTCTTTTGTTCACATTTTATTCCGTCAATTTTTCCTAGAACAATTTGAAGTTTTTAGGTTCATAGATAGCATAAGAACCTTTAAGACTTGTGCCACCGAAATCTAGGTTATAGTTTTTAATAGTAGCGCCATACTCTTCACGAGCTTTAGCTAAAATTTCATCAATTTTTTCGTAGTATGGTTTTAATACTTTACCGATGTTTTCAGCCATTTTATCAAGTTCAGCAATTCTATCACTAGTTGCAGATTCTCTTTGAGAAGCTATTTCTCTAAGTTGCATTTCTAGTGGTCTTACTTGTTCTTTAAGAGTATTCAATTGAGTTCTATCTTCAGATGATAAAGAGTTGTTCAATTTTTGATTATTTTTGTACTCAATTGTAGCTAAAATTTCTTCAGCATCTTTCTTAGCCTTTTCAGCTTCATAGCTCAAAATATTACGTTGAGTATTAAATTCAGTTTCAGAGATTAAACCACTGTTGTATTTGTTTACTAAATCATTGTATTCAGATTTTATTTCGTTAGCAGTAGTTTGTGAGTAGCTAAGACCTGATTCAAGTTGACCGAATGAGAATCCAGACATCTTTTTAGCAGTTTCTTGAAGTCTGTTGTATGCTTCCTTAACATCACTAGAAACATTGACAAACACAGTATTTAAGTCGCCAACAGGCTCTTCTTTACCAGCATTGTCAAATAAATATTGACGTCTTTCTTGTAATGGTGTTGTTTGAGAATCAAGCTCTGCATATTTAGCTCTTAATTCTGTATCTTTAGCTTCAAGTTCATCAAACGCTTTATTGTATTGTTCAGCAGTGATTTCGCCATTTTGATATTGTTCATTAAGACTTGTAGCTTGTTGCATTAAGTCTTGAATTTGTGTCAATATTTCGTATTGCTTTTCACCAATTGCAACCAAATCATTGTTTATTTTTTCTAACTCTGTTTGTTGTTCTGGTGTCATTTTGTCAATAATAGCTTGTTCAGCTTTGTAAGTTTTTGCAGCTTCAATTACATCTATTTCAGTTTGATAATTTTCTTCTTGTTCATAAATACTTACAATTGCCTTCTTATAGTCTTCTTGAGATATTGTTCCATTATTTAGACTTTCTTTTAGTGACTCTTCAGAAGATATCAAACCAGCCAAAGCCGAATTAGCCACATTCAATTTTGAAGCCAAAACTTGGTCATCTAACTTAGCATATTCTAAAATTTGATTTTGAACATCAGTAATTTCTTTGTCTGTTTCAGAAGTTGTTGTATCAGAAACATTGCCAGTTATTGCGTCCATTTGTTGATTTAAAGACTCAAGCTCTTTCATGTACTCTTGTCTGTAGCTTTCATAATGTTTTTGTACATTTTCAAGATTACTTATTTGAGAATTGTATACACTTTCTGAAATTTCACCTGCATCAAAAGCTTCAGCTAAAGCATTAACCTGTTTTGCTATAGTTAGTTGTTGTGTAGAATTTTCAGCTAACCATTGTTCAAGATTTGAAACTTGTGATTGCATGTCCTTAAATGTTGACTTTTTGTCTTCTGGTACTGAATCTGTAACACTACGGAAAGTATCTTCTAATTTTCTCAAAGCAGTTGCTGTTTTATCTAAGTTAGAAGATGATATGTCTCTTTGTTTTGTCAATGATGCTTGCTCAGTCATCAATTTAGCAGATTCTTCTTTTAATTTACTTACTTCTGCATTGTATTGAGATTGAGAAATTTCACCTCTTGATAAAGAGGCTTTTAATTCAGACTCTTGTTCTTGTAGAGTTGCCAATTTAGTAACATTAACCATTATATCAGCACTAGTATCAATCAAGTTATTTAATAATTCTGCATAAGTTGAGTTTAGATTGATAAACTCTTTAACATCATCAACTGTCGGAACATTTTCTGAACCCGCATTATTTACAATATTCAAAGCTACTTGTACATAATTTAATGATACTTGTAATCTTTTTTCTTGAGTTTCAATCATGCTTGAATATCGATTATATTGTTCAATTGTAATTTGACCGCTTGTATACTTAGTTTCTAACTCTTGAGCTTCTTTTTCAAGTTTGCTTCGCTCATTATTCAATTCTGTTAAGTTGTCATTCAAATATTTAACAGTTTCTTCTTTTTGTTGAGCAGAAGTTTTTACAGCTTCTGTTGTATCAGAAGTTGTAGCGTCAGTTTCACCAGTTTTGTCAGTAGCTGGAGCTTCTGGTGTTTCTGTCGTTGGAGTTGTTGTTGGAGTTTCTATAACTTCAGAAGTTTCTGGAGTGTCTACAACTTCATAATCATCATGATTTATTGAAGATGAAGTTTCACTACGCTCTTTTAAGATTTCATTTTTTCTATCTTGAGATAATTTACCTGCTTCTAAATCAGCTAAATCTTGTTTAGCTGCGTCTAGTTTTTGTTGTAGGTTAACTTCTCTATTAGCAGCGTCAAGATATGTACGACTTTTTAAATATCGTATTCTTGAATTTACACTAAGAAGTTCCGCTCTAAGATTAAATAGTTCTATTGAAGCTTCATTATATGAATCTGAACCATATATTACATTTGCTGACGATTTTCTTTTTTCATTTATTTGATTAGTTAACTCTAATTTTTTTGCATTCAATTCCTGAATTTCAGCATCATCCTTTGCCTTTTGGTCAGCATTTTTTGTTTGAAGGTCTTTCAAACTTGATTCTAAACTTGAAATTCTCTCATTCAAATAATTTTTAACTAGTTCATCTTCTTTAGAAGTTTCTGCTTCAGATGTAGTTGGAGCAGTAGATGATGTTGTAGAATTTGCCTTTGCTTCATTTAGTGCTTTTTCTGCAGTTGTTTGATTTGTTTGAGCTGTTTGTAGATTTTTCTTCAACTCAGCTAATTTATTTTGTTCTTCTTCTAACTCTTGTTCAACTTTGGCAAGCGCATCTTGCGCAGATTTTAAGCTCTTTGTAATACCATCTACAGCACTTTGATTTGAAGCATAAGTTTTCAAGGCTTGTTCCATACCCTTAACTTGTGCCTCACGAGCTTTTTTAGAATTTGTTAACATCTGAATTCTTGACTCTGAAGTAGCAATTTCTTGTTTAATGCTTTCAACTTCCGCTTTTGCCTCTTCAACAGCCTTTGTTAACTCATCAAGACCTGATGTATTTGTATTTGATGTAGTTGTTGAGCCAGAAGATTTGTTAGCATTAGCTAACTCTGCCTTAACTTGTTCTTCTGTCTTTTCGCCATTCTTTATAGCCCAGAAGTTTTCTTCACCATATTGGCTAATCATTGTTTGGTCAGCCTTAGACAAAATAGTTTGTTGTCCAGTTTTTGGGTTTTTTGCAGTATTTTGAACAATAGAATCGACAAAGTCATTTAAGAATTTACTAATAACTTTGCCAAAAGTATTCTTATCTTGAGAATCTTCTGTATTCTCAATAAATTTTTCAAGACCAGCATCTTCGCCGATACCATTACCGTCAAAGCCGTCTGTTTTTTCTGGAGTCGTAGGAGTAGTGTTATCTATCGTCGGTTTCTTCGGGCGCACAGTTCCGCCGCCGCCACCACCATCAATTTTATCAATATCTTTTGCTAAATTGTTTCTAAATTGTAATTTTGCTACTGCCATAAATTCAACCCTTTTTAAATACTATTATGCTTCCTATGTTCGTATTATCGGAACATGTTTTACATGACTTTAGCCACTAATTTCGTCTTTATCATACCACATAATACCATGTTGTACACTATTATTGATTTTCGGACATTAAAATTCATTTTTACAAACATTAACAATTGAGGAGAAAACATAGTAAACATAATTTTGTAGGTTGGGCATACCTGCCCAACAAAATCAGAGTGAACCCTCATCTGTCCTTCGGACTCCTTCTCCCAGTTTTGGGAGAAGTGAATAAATCTACTCACTATTCACTAATATCAACTCACTATTTTGGATTGCTTCGTCGTAAATTCCTCGCAATGACAAAAAAGTATAACTCATCTATGGCTGTCTTACTCGTTCGCATTAAACGGGTCTACGATTGAAAATTTTTCAAAATTTCATTTTCCAAAATTTTCAAGTCTTCGCCCTCTGCTCACTCGCGCCTATTTCGCCAAAACTTTTAATTTTGAGCCAGTTTCAGCTTGTTTTGCAACTTTATATGGGTTTGTTACAAAATTGTATTGTGGGTTATACATAACCTTAGTTTTTTTTGTTTTTTCTGGTACAGAATATAAAATCAATGTGCTATCATACATATCAATCTTATTATCTTCTCTATAATTACCAGTTCTTGTTACGTAATTAAAGTCGTCTTCATTATTAAAACGTTTAATAAAGTAATTGCCTTTATCTTCGCAAACTTTATAAATAGATTTATCTCTTTCGTCAGCATTCTTGAATGTAGTACCAAACTTCAAGCCACCTCTCAAGCCAACTTTATCATTCATAGTTGTGTGAAGAGAAATGCTATCCAACTTAACGTGTGTTGGTACGTATTCAGCCTCTTTATCAAGGTTAACGTTATTAGCGTTAAACAATGAAATTGCCATTGCGCCGTCAGAAGATTGTCTCAAGATTGCTGAAACAGGTTTACCTGTATAAGTATCTTTATGTAAATCCAATGTGAATGGAGCGCCGTCATTCAAAGCTTTCAACTCTGGACGTTTTCTCAATGCCATTGTCTTATTCATATCGTTATAAAAATCTTTAATAAAGCCTTTATTCTTATCATTCAACCAATCCCAACGAACAGCGTTTCTGTTTTGGATATAAACATTCTTAGCTTTTTCTTCGTAACCAGTCAAACCTAATTCATCACCTGCATACATTGTAGGATTACCCGGTAAAGCTACCAAAAATCCCATCATAGCTTTGAATTTACTCATTGCAGGTTTTAAAATAGTTTCAAATGTTGAATTGAACAAGTTTAATTTTTCGTCTTTGCTTAATTTCAAGCCATGTTTAGCTTCTGCATTTTTAATAACATACTTAATAGTAGTATCAATTGGTTTTGTACCAAAAGCATCAGCTGAAAATTCTTTATCCATATATTTACCAGATGCTAAATCAGCAACAGATTTTGAAAGTGCAGAGAAAGCATCGTTCTTTCTTTGACCTTCTGGTAGAACCTTACATAAAGCTTTTCCCAATCCGCCTTTAATAGCATCACCCATAGCAATTGCTTTATTGCTTACCTTATTAAAGTCAATACTATTAATATCTGCATCTGTAACCTGATTATACATTTTATCCTTCAACACAGATGTAGCAATCTTTTTGTGATTATAGTTGTTATTGAAGTTTGTATGGAATAATTCCATATCTAAGGACAATGTATGTAACATTCTTGGTTTATCGTGGTTGCCAACAAATGTATATGAATACAAGATAGAATCAAGTGGTGCTGAATTTAAGTAATTATCGCTACCTACCATCTTATCAAAAATCTTTCTTTCTCTACCGTTAGCGTCCATAGCTCTACCTGTTGTAATATCTTTATTAAAGATATTTGCAACATCAGTGAAGAAGTAAGAATAGTTTGCAATACTTGTCATGCCTGCTTCTTGGTGTAATTTCATAACCGCATCTTTCGCAGTTGAGAATTTACCTGAATTATCATGTAAAGCAAATTCATCTGTAACTTCTGCTACCATATATGCGTTTCTGTTTTCACCTAAAACGCCTTTAGAGAAGTTTCTCCAGAAATCTACAACGCTTGACCATTCATCTTTAAAGTTTGCGTTGCCATTTCTTAATGCGTCCATATCAGCGATATCTTTCGCCGCATCAATTCTCCAGTCAAGTCCTGCATTGTTTCTATCAACAATCATTTCAGCAAGAGCGAAACTGTTTTCATTTAAACCTTCAAGTCTCTTTGTAACAGCATTAGTAATTTGTTCTTTATCAGATAAAGAAATTCTTCTAACACCGTTTCTCAAATGTTTTACAAGTAAGTTAGCTTCGTCTTCTGGTGAATCAGCTAAAATACCCATTGAAGCTAAAGTTGTTTCTTCTTTCATCTTATTGTAATCGTAAGAAACTGTTCCGTCTTCTTTTACAGTAGCTTTTGTTTTTGGACTAACAGCTTTAACCAATGCAAACTTAGCAATATCTTGGTTTACTAATGGTAAAACGTATTTACCTAACTTAGTAACCTTATTATCTTTGAATAACTTACCACCTAAGTTTTTATTAACCTTTTGCATTACGTCATTTGTAAATGCAAACAATTCGTTTGTAAATAAAGTATCAGCTTTTGCATAAGTATCTTTATTTTCAGCTGTAATATGTGGATTACCAGCTTTAAACAATTCGTAACGGCTCATACCGATTTGATTTGCTTTTGTAGCTCTATTAGTTACCAATGAAGAACCTAACACTGCAACTGTATCATCTGCAAATTCGATAGAATCAAGTGGCAAATCCATAATTGATTTCAATGTTAAATCTTTATAGTTATCAGTAATCTTTGAAGTTTTTGTTTCGTAATCGCCGTTAATAACGTTTCTAACGATTGTTTCATTGATTTCATTATTTTCTGGTAATTCACCTTTCTTAGTTAAATCTGCGATTTGTGCCATTGCTTTTGCAGAATCTGAACTTACATTTTTCAATGATTTTGCAACGTATTCGTTCAAAATATCGTTTGTTTTTCTTGTCCAGTATTTACCAGAATTTACTACATAATCTTGTGCTTCAAAGTTTTTAGCTTTGATAATCTTTGTTTGATATTCTCTATCGTGAGGAGGTAAGTTTGATAAACGTTTTGTATCAGCATGAGAGAATACGAAGTTTAATTTTGCAATATCTGTATTTGCGTCCCAAGTTTCAAAACCGTTTTCAAATTTATCTTCTAAAACATAAGACTCAGATTGAGTTAAGAATTTAGCTGCTAAAGGCGCATCTAAGTTGATTTTCTTTTCTGCATTCTTATTATAAGCATTTAAGTTTTTAACGTTTTTATTATATGTTTCTGGATTGATTTCAAATGAATAAGGAACAACTGTATCGTTGTGATGATTGATTTCATAAGCGTTTCCAGTATCTAATTTTGAATAAGCTTTGATTAAGTTTTTAGTATCATTTTTTTCTTCATCTGTTACTAATCTCTTATCAAAGATTTGAACGTAAGTCGGTTTCTTAGCATCATAATTTGGATTTTTAGATGATTTAATTTGACCGTCTGAAGTTTGTTCGTATTTATAAGGTGAATTTACAAGTTTGTGAGAAACATTCTCTTGATTTTTTGCAAAAATACCCATTGATAATGGACCTGATTGCAATCCGCTTGCTCTAAACCAGTTATAATAAGGTGATTTTTCGCCCCATTTTAACATGTGTTTAAAGTGAACACCTTCAAGACCTTCGTTTACGAACGCACCGTCTGAAACAAAGTTCATACCGTTTTTGAATAATTTCTTTTGTAATGATGCGTAATTGTCAATATTACCGATAGAATTTGACATTTGCATACAATTCTTATTCCAATAGCTGTGAGATGAAAGGCTATCATCTGTAAAGATTGGAGTTGAAACTATTCTTGTATATCCTGCGTTTTTAAGTTTATCTACGTTTGCTTCAATCCCTGCTAAAGTACCACCCATTTTGTTTGAGAAAGTTCTTGTAGCATATCTATTTTTTTCAATATCTTTGTTTAAAGTTGGTTTACCTTTTTCGTCATAAACCCAACCTACTGCGTAAGAATCAGGTATAGCTAAAGTCATTGAACCACCTTTAGCAACCTGTGTACCGTTTTGCATTACTAAGTTAAATTTATCAAAATTGCCGTTCTTTGAATAATCAATCACAGAACCTGTATCAACTTGATAGAAAGATTTTGAATTATCTCTCTTATCCACTAATTTGTATCTATAAGCGAATGGGGCATTTTCTTCTAAATCATCGTACGCATAGTTCATATCAATCTTTGCGCCACGATTACCAATCTTAACTGATTGAACGTTCAAATCAGAATTAGTCAACATTTTATCGACATTATAATTGTCATTTTTATCTTTTTTAACGCTAAAAACTTCTAAGTAACAATCATATTTGTTACTGTCATGTGGAAAATTGAATTCAAATTCTCTTGAACCATTTTCCGATTTTTTATGGTCAAAACCTTTAAAATTAATAGTTTTAGTTGGATTATTTAGATTTAATTTTACTTGCATGCTTCGCCTTTATACACACTACTAGATGTTTATTTAATAACCCTAAAGCCAAAAAATTGCTATTACTTGGTTAAAATATTACGATTTTTTTACAAAAAATACACGTTAAAAAAGAGGGCTTAAAACCCTCTTTTTACTATAAGTTTTGTTTATAAACTTTATCTGTATTTTTCTCGATTTCTGGAGTATCAATTTCAAAAACATGAATTCTTGCTGGAGCTAAATCAACTTTTAATTCATTTTCCTCAACTTGGAATTTTGATTGTTTACCATATGAAGGAAGTAAATTTTTAAGTTCTTGCGTAGCCTTCATTGTAGGAACCTTAATAGATGCTGTAACATTTCTGTTTACGTTTTTGTTACCTACTACCAACAATGTTTTACCGTCTTTGTGTCTTGCGTATGCAATAACTTGATCGTCTCTATCTTTTGATTTTTCAAGTTCAATAAACGAACCTTTTGTTATTACATCTTGGTATTTGTCTCTCATTTTGAACGATTCTGTCATAAATTTACCAATTTCTGGATTTTTTCCACCAGGTTTTCTTGATTTATTGAAAATATCTAATTTACCGTGGTGAACAGTCATTTCATGACAATCTGTTTCAGATTCTTCTGATTTTGAATGGTCATAACCATAAACATAATAATCACCTGATTGATAACCGTCTACGTAATATGGATTTAACATTGGTAAAGTTGCTTGGATACCAGCTGTTAAGTTACAATACTCAGCTCCACCGTGAAACATTGGTGAAATATCATCGTGAGTTGTAAATGAACCAATTAAAGATTTGCCTTTTTCCAATCTATTAGACATTTCAAGGTTTTCTTTTACAAAATCATTTAAGTCCTTAGCACCTTTCCATTCATGGAAGATATGATATTGACCATAATAAGCATCAAAGCCTGCTCTTAAAGAGTCTTCTGGTCTATCAAAAGGCATATTTGCTTGTGGAGAACCATCTTCGTAAGTATAAGTTTCACCTAACCAACCGAATTGTGGGTCTTTTGAGTGTGAATAAGGAATGATAATGTCCCAAAATTCAGTAGGTTTTGCACGAGCAACGTCTGCTCTGATACCGTCAATACCCATTTCTACACACATATCAACATATTTTTTATGTAAGTCTAATAATTCTGGATTTAATTCTCTTTTTGATTCGTCTGAGAATGGTTGAAACATTCTGATATCATTCCAACCTTGAGGAGTCTTAGCTTGTCCGTCTCTTTCCTTTGCCATTAATTCAGGTTTTTCTAAATACAAATCGTATGAAGAACAACTTGGCAAGTCTAACATAACCTTGATACCTCTTTTGTGGCAAGCATCAGTGAACGCTTTAACTTGTTCTACTGGAGTTCTTTTATCATTTTTTTCAATCAAGTTTGGATCAATTTGTAAGAAATCCAATGGTGAATACAAAGAACCAGCTAAACCCATTGCGTGTTTTTTACCAGTTGGGTGAATTGGTAAAATGTGGAAGGTATTAAAACCTTCTGCTTTAATTTCATCTAATCTTTCGATAGCGTTTAAAAAGGTACCTCTTTTTTCGTTACCAGTAATTTTTTCATCACCGTTTTCATCTTTTGCGTTAAATGTTCTTGGAATAATAGCTAAAATTTTAGCTTCACCGTTTTGCAACATTGATTTGAAGTTATTTTTATAAGGTTTTACGTTTACGTCTTTTTTATCTTCAACCTTGTTTGCTTGTGATACAACAGGTTTTCTTACATTTATCAATGATTTGTTCATTGCTGCTTCTTTATCCATATAAGTATTCAATGGATTAGTAACAAGATTAGTAAATGAATTTATGTTGCTTGTAAAACTTGGAACAGCTTTTTTGTTTCCAGTTTTAAAGTCTTTTCCTGCTAATATATTTGCTTTTATTGATTGAACAGTTAACATTTTATTTTCCCTACCGTAATTTTAATTTTTATTTAACAGCTTTACCTTTACCGAACAAGAATTGAGTTGCCACAGTCAACGCTGTTAACACCGCACCTACTGTTCCAAATGTCTTACCCCATTTTTGAGTATTGTAAGTTTGTTGAACAGTTTTTGTCATCATTTCATCAGGTGCAACACCTAATAACAAAAATTTATATTCAGAAGATGCACCTACATCACCTGTTGTTTTGTGGTCAGGTTTTGTAAAGTAATCAGCACCACCGATTTTTGTATAAACTTCGTTATTATATGTTCTGATTTGGTTTTCTAAACCTTCTTTTTTCAATGCTTCGATTGTATCTTTATCCATTTCTGAATTGTACATAAAGTTCATTGTTTTTTGATAGAAGTCATAATCTTGAGGAACATCTACACCTTTACCTTCTTTAAAGCATTTGTTAACTACTTTACCGTCTTTGATTTCAACTTGGCTTCTGTCAACATTTGTAGAATTGTCTTGACTTCTATTGAAGAAGAATTTAATTGAATGGTCTGAAGAATGACCTTGTAATGTTGTTTGTTTAGCAAGTTCTAACATTGCTTCTTTAACTTCTCTTGGAGAGTTATCTTTTGGAACATTACCCTTAGAAATTCTTCTATAAACGTCCATTGTATTGATTAATCTTGAGAATGAGTTTCTTACACCAGAAATTCTTTCTTCAAAATATGTTTGTTTAACTCTTTTCAATGAACCTTTACCATTAACAGATAGAGCTGTTAATTTATTGGCAGTTGCTTCCATACCTTGATTATACAATTTACCTGCTGCATCATCATATGTTTTACCAACAAGAGCTACATACTTTTTAGTATCTTCTGGTTTAATTTTCTTATCTAATTGGGCAACTGATTTAGAAATTTCACCAATTGCTTTTGCATATTTCGCATCATCAGAAGTAACTTCTTCGATTTTGTTTCTAACCATACCTTGAACTAATTCTCGGTTGTTTCTAACTTTTTCCATTTCTTTAAAATCAATACCTAAAGTTTTGATTAAAGCAGTTGAAGTTGTGTTCCAATAGTTTGCAATAACTGTTTCTGGTTTATCAGCAACCTTCATTTGAGCATAGTCTGTAAGAACAGAATCTTTTGCTTGTAATTCGCTCATTGATTTACCGATTGCGCTAAGTTTTTTCATTGCATTTTCGTCAAGTTTTGATGAAGAATTTGCTTTGATTGCATTACCAGCAACTTCTGACATACCTTTTTTAACGAATTTCAATTTGTCATTTGATAAACCTTGTGATTTTGCTTTATCAAATACTAATCTTGTAACTGATACACGAATTTGATTTGCTTCGTCTTCACCTACTTCTTTACCAATTACGTTTGTATTTTTAAAGTGATTTGTTAATTCTTCTTTTGTTGGAGCAAGTTTTGAAACTTGTTCTTCTGATAATCTTTCAGCCAACATTTTCTTAGAATTGTTAGAAATTGTTTCTGCTAAATTTTCGTTGATAACAGATTTACCGTTAACTAAGATATTTTTCAAATCTTCCGCAACACCTTGTTCTGTTACAGGGTCAAGACCTTTAGCTAATCTGCCTGTGATTTTTTCTAACAATTTGTCATCTAAAGTTTTATCTTTGTTATCAGCGTAGATTTTATCTAAATCTTGTTGCATTTCTTTTGCAGATTTTTCTGAACGTTTAGCAACTTCTGTGTCAAAGTTTGCTAATAACTTGTCAGCTTTTTGATTATTAACTTTGTCTAAAGCAGGGTCAATAACTTTTTCTGCTTTGTTACAAGCTAATGCTGAGAATACTGCAGAAGCAATACCTGCTGTAATCATCCATAATGTATTATTTTTTACAGCGATTTTTGTCATATTTGATTTAGTTAAATCATTTCTGTCTTGAGCATTTTTATCAACACCCATTTTGTCGCCGATTTTTTCTAATTTTTCATTTGAATAAACATCCCAAGGTTGATATTGTGGGTCTTGAAAGAATGGTTTCTTTCTACCAAAGCTATCAACATATTCTTGATTTGGGTCGAAACCGTGAATTAATTTTGCAGGAGCACTAATTGCAACTTTTGGCCATAATTTCATAGCTGCTAAGAATGTACCTAAGCCTACAAATTCCATTAATTTTGTTTTTGGAGTAGCTTTTTGAGTTGCGATATAACTTGCTAATGCAAGTCCGCCAACCTTCATACCTACGTCATTAATTTTACCCAATTGGTGGTCGTTTGCTTTTCCAGCAAAACCGTCTTTTACAGATTTTAAATCATATTTAATATCAGAAACAGAAGGAATAATATTTGATGAAACCAATCTACCTTTTGCTTCTAAAGGTTTGATGTATTGTTGAGTTTTAATTCCATTAGTTGCAGTAATTGTCATCTTAGTCCACCACAACCTTTCTGCTTTCATCAATCATATTCTTATCTTCTAAGTTTGCTGATTTTCTAGCTTTAATAACCGTATTTGCAACACCTAAAACAGTTGCGGCAACAGCAGTACCAACCAAGGCTTTACCTGCATATTTTTGAACTTTTGTAGGATTTGCACCGCCTGTCCATAAATCTTTTGCAGCTTTAACAAAGTTATTGCCGAAAGAACGAGCCATGTTTCCTACTTTTTTAATACCTTGACCTTTTGTAGCTGATACGAAGAAATTATCCCAAGGTTTTTGTAATGCTAAACCTACACCAGTTGCAGCCCATAAATAAGACGAAACTGTTTTAGCTGCATTTGTTGTTGAAACAATTTCTTTAATTCTTGGTTTTACTTCTTTATCAGAGCTATTTAAGTTTTCACCTAAACCTAATTTTTTAGCTACTTTGTCGTAATAAGCATTTCTGTTTTCTGTAGTTTTTCCGTATAACAAATCATATCGTGGAAATTCAACTGATTCAAAAACTTTATGATATTCTACAGATTTTGTATTTTTATCACCTTCAAATTTAGGGAACCCTTCTACCACTCTTGCATAAGGCATTTCTGTATCAACACCTGTTAAAGCTTTTACTGGTTTTGTAACCAATGCTTTTGAAGCTTCTTTTGCAACACCATACATCGCAACGCCTAATGCCATTTTCTTACCTAACGAACCAGCTTTTGATTGGGCAAATGGAGTAAAGTATTTATTTGCGAAATTAAATACACCCATCAATGCGGCACTACCTAAAACATAAGGCACTGTACCCATTGTTAAAAATTCGTAGAAGTTTGAATTTCTATCACCCTTCAAACCTTTTGCCGGATAAGTTGTAAAAGCTTTTGTAAGCTTGTCGGCACCGATTTCAAGTCTAGTTTTTAAATTATTTTCTAATAAAGTATCTTTTTGATACTTCAACTTTTGAGGTTTTTGTTCCGACCCCTTAAAAGCTGTAATTTGCGATTGTATTGGACTAATGTTCATGAATTCTCCACACACTTTATTATACATACTTAAAGCTCGTGAACATCATGATTTGCTATTATAACAACCATGCTTTTACATTTTTTTACAATTAATTTTACGACTAAAAGAAACTGAGGCGAAGCAAGGCTTCACCCCAGTTTGAGGCTTACACTTTTATCAAAATAAACTTACTTTCTTTGATACCCAAAACTTTATGTTGAACATCTTTTTTAAACATCAACATTTCGCCTTTTTCCACAACAAATTGTTGCGCATCAAAATGAAGTTCAATCTTGCCGTCAACAACATACACCGCTGCATTTTCTTTTGATGTATGTGTATCAATAATTTCGTCTTTACCAATAGCGACAAGCATTAACGAGCTTTCCCCATTCTCCATTAAAGATTTTTTATTAAATTTTTGACCGTCTAAATCAATTGCTTTTTCAACATCAAATACGTTATAAAACATTTCTATCTCCTTTTTAACTTACCTACAAGTAAATTATCAAGGAGATAGAAAAATTTGATATTACCTAACTTTACAAATATCTAGGTTATTTTTGTAATGCTTTTGCATCAGCAACTTTTAATGCAAAGTAAGGTTTATCCTTGTCTTGTAAAAAGATAACGTATTGATTTGTCAAATAAAAATATCTTGATTTTTGAGGTGGTTCAAGTGAAGCTCTCATCATTTCAATACCAGCTTCTGATTTTAGTTTCACACCCTTATTATCCATTTTAAATTCAACTGTTTCAACTGCTTTTGCAATTACTAAATCACTATTTTTTATTGCTCTATTACAAATTTCTCCAAAGACTGTTTCTGTTTTAAAATCAAGATTTGGAATTTTTAACTCATCTCTTTTTGTAAATTCAGGATTTGTTTTTGAAGATTTTGCTTTTTTATTCATATCAGCATAATATTCAGCCAAAGTCTTATTATCATCAGTTCTATAAAAATAAACAACGTCATTTTGCTTTGTTCTTAATGTCACTGCAAAATCATTCATATCATTATAAAATAAAACATTTACAACATCTCTTGCTCTTGTTTTACTTGATTTTAGAATACCAAAATATTCAACATTGCCTTTGCTACCATTAAAACTTTCTGCATTTAATTTATCCAAAGCCTTTGCATATTCAAAATCTTTTTTCAACATTGCATATAAAATATAATGTCCATTTGCCGGAGTCCAATCAAAATTATCTAAAATTGCGCTCGTTTCATTAAATTTGTCTTTTATACCTTTTTCAATTTCTTTTTTTAAATCAGGAGAAGCTAAACCCCATTTTTTATAATACGCACTTTCAGAAATATCTTCTGCCTTAAAAGATTGTTTATTCAAATCTTCTGCCATTTGAGATTTTTTACCAACAAAAACTATTGGTTGTTTCAACAATTCGTCCATCAAATCATTCCAAACAAGTTGAAAAGTTCCAACCCAAACTTGATTTGTGGCATTTGATTTTGAATTCATTGTTGCCAATACGTCTAAATTTTTAAC
>SAMEA104315432__coassemble_524_pt1 | contig 18683 bp, 14 predicted proteins | sample SAMEA104315432__metabat2_low_PE_018 | metagenome-assembled genome bin SAMEA104315432 (sample SAMEA104315432) | gut metagenome | biome: Monkey gut; feature: monkey-associated habitat; material: faeces | place: China | collected 2013
TCAAAATTTTATTTTTCAAAATCTTCAAGTCTTCGCCCTCTGCTCACTCGCGCAAAATAAAAGGGTGTATAAATACACCCTAGAAATCCAACTATCACAAATCATAATATATGAAATCTTATAGAGATTTACCCCAAATATCTGCAAATTTTGAGCCAGTATTTTGTACGTCAACTGACATTGTTACGTTGCTTGGAGTAAATACAAAAACCATATCTCCAACTTTTTGTGGTTTGCCGTTTAATGCGTGTGCTGCACCACATACAAAGTCGATTGTTCTTTGAGATTGATCTTTATCTAATAAATGTAGATTTAATACTACAGTTTTTCTATCGATTAAATTTTGAACGATTGAACCAGCTTCGCTGAAAGAATGAGGTTCAACAATAACTACTTCATAAGCACTTCTATTAAAAGAAGGGTGAGAAACTACTTTAGATTCGTTTCTTCTTTCGTTTTTAGGAGCTTGAACTGGCATTGGTGCTAATGCTAAATTATCATCTGTAGCATATTCTTCGCCATCTTCTACCATATCTGCAAAGATATCATCTCCATCTCTTGATTCAATACCTTGTGTTAAAAAGTCTACTATACCTCTAATTCCATCTGTAATTGCCACTAATCTGTCCTCCAATATGATTTAACTAAATAATTTTGTACCGATACGTACCCAAGTTGCGCCGTTTGCGACTGCGATGTCGAAATCATTGCTCATACCCATTGAAATATCATTTAGCTTCACTTCATATTTTTCTTCTAATTCCATTTGAAAATCTTTTACATCTTTGAACAAACCTGCAAGTTCTTGTTTATCATCTGTAAGAGGTGCAATGTTCATCAACCCTAAAACTTCTAAACCTTCTAAATCAATAATAGATTTAAAATCTTTTAAAAGTTCTTCCTTACTAAAACCGAACTTTTGTTCTTCGCCTGCGTTGTTCAACTGTAAAAACACTTTTTGCTTTTTGTGAGCTTTAATTGCCTCATCAGAAATGATTTGTGCAAGTTTTAAAGAATCTACTGAGTGAATGTAGTCAAAATTGTTTACCACTAACCTTACCTTGTTGGATTGAAGATGTCCTATAAAATGAAACGTCGAATTATCTTTTACCTCACTTGGAAGTTCATTAATTTTTCTGACTGCATCAACAGCTCTTGATTCTCCGAAGTGTCTCAAGCCTGCCTTGTACGCACTTAGCATTACATCTGTATCGTAATACTTAGTAACTGCAATGATATTCACGGTATAAGGTACGATTTTTTCTTGTATTTGTAATAGATTGTTTTTAATTCTTTCAATCATAAGGGATACTTACTCCTACAAGAAATGTCCTTCTGAACATATATCGATTATACGATATTTTTCATGATAGGACAATCATTTGTTTGTATGAGGTTTTTGCCTCATCATGTTATTTACCGAAAACCATGTCATGACATGGTTTTCGGCATGCCTAACCTACCAATCAACTTGGTTAATACTTCTTAACAATTCACTAGTTACCTAGATATGATAGAGTTTCCATTATGCTACTAGCTGTACTGAACACTCTAGAGTTAGCTTGGATAGCACGTTGAGCCAAAATCATATTTGATAATTCACGAGAAAGGTCAACGTTTGAACCTTCCAAACCACCAGTTTGGATTTGACCAATACCCATTGAACCACCTACCGCGTAAACTGTATCACCTGTGTTTGGACCAATTGACCATAAGTTGTTATTTTGAGAAACCAAACCAGCTTCGTTTGTTACTGTTGCAAGTTGTAGTACAAAACCTGATGTATCAGCGATGTTTGGGTTGATATCAATCTTATCCGCACCACGGATTACAACACCATTTGAAGTTGTATATTTCCATTCAAATGTATTATCGTCTTGGTTTGCTTCAACTGTTAAGTGGTCACCATTTGAATATGTAGCTTCGATAGCACCGTCTGTACCAACTGAATAACTTTCAAGGTTAACCGCTTCACTTAAAGCTGCAACTGGCTCTACTTTTACTGTATAGTCAAGGACTTTTGATGTATATACGCCGTTGTTAGCTTCAGCTGTTGCTAATCTTGTTTGTTCCAAGAAGTTTGATGTACCTGCTGTAAAGTCAATTTCTGGGAAGAATGTACCAGTTGTAACTTGGTTTGTACCACCGTCAACAGCACCTAATGACGTTTCTGTAATTTTATATTCTTCACCATCTGTACCGTGAACTGCAGCCGCATTTGTTACAGTAACAATATTACCACCATTTCTTACTGGAACATAAGTATTATTAACTAATTCATACAATGAACCACCAGTTGAACCTGTTGCATAATAAGTTTTATTGGCATCTAAACCCGCTGGAACTGTTGTAAATTTGAACGCATAACAATTGATAGTTTTGCCATTATTAGCGTCGCCATCGCCATCAACTTTGTGAGAACCACCTTTTAAAGCAACGTCTTTGTTATAAGATGGTTGAGATTTGAATTGAAGAGTACCATCTGAAGTAATTGATGCAACAACTTGTTGAACGTTGTTACCACCAACCGTTGTTGTCATACCAGCATCTTTGATTTGTTTATTAATCTTAGTAATTAATGCGTCCATTGAACCTTCTAAATCAGCATCTTCAATTGTAATTTCTGCATACTTAGTTGTATTATTATCAGTAAATTTAATATTGAATGTACCAGCTGTGATTGAAGCATCATTCAAATCTTTTACTGTTGCAGTACCCATTGAAGTATTACCAACAGTAGATGTTTTAATTGTTTTTGGAATATTGATTTTTGTTTGAGAAGCTGATGTATTATAAATCTGTGCAGCACCTAAAACATACATACCGCTTTGAGTAACCATGTTACCTTCAGCATCAAGAGTGAATGATCCGTCTCTTGTATAGAAGATTTCACCAGCAGAATCCATTACTGTAAAGTAACCACCGCCTGAAATCATTAAATCTTCTGTTCTACCAGTTGATACATACGTACCTTCTGTAAAGTTTCTTACAATAGAACCTACTTCTACACCCATACCAATTTGTTTAGGGTTAATACCACCAGCGGTTTTTGTAGGAGAGTTACCTGTTGTATATGTCTTTGAGAACAAGTTTTCAAATCTTGCATCTGCTGACTTGAATGCAGTTGTATTAATATTCGCAACGTTGTTTGATACAACACTGATTGATGTTGTTGCTGCGTTAATACCACTCATTGATGTATAAAGTGCTTGAGACATTTTTCCTCCTCTATGTCTTTTAATTTAAGATTAAATCTCTTTTACCTATTTACTTTCGTTATTATCTAGTTTTTTACTGATGTAATGTATGCAATTGGATATGCCTTACCATTTACAGTAACCGCTCCTACACCTTTCTCAAACGAAGCTTCATCTACCTTACCAGTGATTTTTGTCTCTCCTGTCTTATCTTCCGGATCAATGATTGTTACTTCCTTACCTAATAGATTTAATGTTTGAGTAATACCAGCTGATGTAGAATATGCGTCTGACAAATCTCTTACTAATGATGATAATTTTTCAATTGCCGTTTGTGTGTTCTGAGCACTTTCTAAAGAAGAATACTGTGCCATTTGCGATAACCATTGTTCGTTTGATGTTGGTTCTGTCGGATCTTGATATTCCATTTGTTTTAACATCAATTTCAAGAACATATTTTTATCGGTCATATCATTTTTTACACCGTTTTTTGCTTTTTCTGCCGCTTCTGCTTGAGAAGTTGCATTCTTCATATTCGTAATTTGACTGTTTACACTAGCTACCATTTTCTCCTCCGCTTAGCCTTTCTAAACTTCTATATCCACATTCCCTGCGCCAACGGCAACTCTTTCTACATCAGACTCAAGCTCTTCACTTTCGCCCATTGCCATTCCTGTTTCAAGTTCCATTTCCTCTGTTGGCATTTCTATATCGTTCATAGCATTTCTTGGTGAACCTTCATTTTCATACTGAGAACGTTGTTCTCCACCTCTTTCACCTGTACCAGCAAAATCTTGTTGTGCTTGCTCTTGATTAAAACTTTCTCTTCCAAAATCAAACTCAGATGCTGTTTCGCTTGCTGATGCTACTTTAACGCTTACATTGTTAACTGTTACACCTTGGTTTGCCAATGTTGATTTAAGACCATCAATATTCTTTTCTAGCATATCTCTTACTTGAGCGTTGTCTGTCAACATCTTAGCTTGTAAACCGTCTTTGCCTTTTGATAATTCGATTGTAATCTTACCTAGGCTTTCAGGTGTCAATTGCAATGTAATTTTTTGTTGTCCATTAATGTTTTTAGCCTGCATCTTATTATTGATTTGAGCTAAAATATCATTTTTAGAAATTTCTTTTGCTTCATCTTGTTGCATATTCTTTGTATCAACTAATTTTGAAAATTCTTTATTGTTAGCAATTTCAGAAGCATCTTTTTTGCCGTTAATACCATTAACAGCTAATTTTGCGATATCTTCTTGTGCAGAACCTTGAAAACCGTTTGACAAATCAGTACCTGTTTCAGAATTTGTAATTGTCATATTCAAAGCTTCAAGTTTTGCATCGTCTAAACCAGCTTTTTCCATAACTTCTCTAAAACTTGTTTTATTATTATCTTGATTGCTTGTATTAACTGGTTTAACTTGTTCAGCAACTTCATCAGTAGCGTTTACTAAAACATCGTTATCAACATTTGAAGTTTCATTTGTCAAAGTATCAACTTCAACCTTCTTGCTGTTATCATCTAAAAGTTGTTGTTTCAAGTCGTCTTTTGTTGCAACTTTTCCGTTTGCATTTTCTTTTTCAAGACTTCCAGCTTTCAAATTTTTTTCATTTGCAGTAGCATCTTTTACATTAGCCTTTGTATCCAAATTGTTTAATGTATTATCTGCTTTAACTTCTGTTTCAGTTGTTGTATCAGCATTAACATCAACATTATTCATTTCATCTAAAGTATTTATCGCAACTGTTTGTGCAACTTCTTCAGTTTCAACATTTGCCAATGTATTTAAGTTTGCTAAATCTTCTGTTGTAGTTGACTCGTCAACTGTTGTATTTAACGCATCTAAAGTTGATTGATAATAAGCATTAATGTACAAATCAGTTTCTGCTGTTGTATCTTCTGTTGCCATATCATCAACAAGTAATTGATTTAAAGCATCAATATCTTCTTGTGTCATTGAAGCAAGAACATCATCTTCACTTACAATTTCAACACTATTCAAATTTTCTGTATCTACGCTACTCATTTCTTCTGTAGAACCTGTTTCGTTTGAATTTGTTACTGTGTTATCATTTGAGTTTTGAGATTTATCTCTCATTGCTCTTGAATTTTCTTGAGCATCTCTAAGTTGAGATTTTCTATCAACTGTTTGAGAATTGTTTGAAACATTGTTATCGTTTCTATTGTTTGCAGTATTTCTATCCGCAATATTATTATTCTTACTATTAAAATCTCTTGTATTTCTATCAGAAATATTATTATTATTTTTATTAGGATTGTTCAAATATTTATTATTATTGTTATTACTAGCAAATCTATCGTTAGCGTTTGACAACACATCACCAAAAGTTTGACCATTTTTTGTGTAAGACTCTTGGTAATTTTTTACAGCATTCTTTGCATAGCTTGATGTATCTGCTGTCATATTTAATAAATATGTATTTGTATTTTCTAATAATTCTTGTGCCATTAAATTTTTCTCTCGCCCTTTACTAATTTACATTAGCTTTGTATCTGGTAGTCACTATGTCGTCGATTTCTTTCGCTTCTTGGTAATTTATGAAATCATTAAACTTCTTTTCTTCCTTTTCTTTTAGTTTTTCTAAAATCTTTACTTGTTTTAATGCTTCATTTACCTCGTTTTGTTTTATCCTTAAAAGTTTTCGCCACTCTGAAATTATTTTTTCTTGATTTCTTATATCATCAAAGAGTTTTGCTATAAAACTTTTGTAGGTATAAATTCCTCCGATATCGATTTCACTGTTGTCGTAAATTCCATTAAGTTCAGTTGTTAATCTTTCTTGTTTTGCTTTTAAGTCCTCAAGTCTTTCTATCTGAACGTTTAATCTCTTTACGACTTGCGCCATCTCAAGACGTTTGTCTTCTAAAGTCTTTTCACGCATATTAAGTACCACTTGCAATCTAAATGCGAACTTTTTCAATTAACTTACCTCATTCCTTGCAAACAATACTTTGCTTATAAACACTTTACTAATAAATATGTAAATTCACATCATACATATAGTTGAAATCACTTTAATTAAAAATTAAAAAATCATATATATAGAGGAGCCAACACCAAAAACGCAAAGCGACCCTTTTATGTAAAAGGGTCGCTTTGCGTTTGTTATTTCATTTTGGAGTAATTTCTTTCGTCTATGCAGCCACTTCTAATTTTTTAGGTGCTACTGCTGTTTTTTCTACAACTGGTTTTGGAGTTTGTGTTTTTCTCATTTCAGCTGTAATAGATTTAATTAATTCTGGAATTGATTTACCTTCTTTATCAGCTTTTTCAATTTTGATTTCTGAACTATCTGCTTTCTTTGCAATAATGTCATTCACTTTTGCAAATACTTTTGCGAAATCTTTTTCTTCCTTACCGTTAATCATAACCTTCAATGGAGTTTCTAATGTTAAATCTTTCATTGAAATTCCGCCACCTGCTGCTTGTGAGTGTCCGCCACCACCAAACAATGTTGCTGCAACTTGTGCTAAATTAGATTGACCACTTGATCTGAATGAGAAGCTATATGTATTCTTATCAGCAATTTGTGAATTTGCGTTCAATTCACCTTGTTTTTGGTTTTGTGTAATCAAGACTGCTAATCTATCGTAATCATAAGGTGATTTGTATGTAGAATAAGCTTGTCCTTTTGCTGACATACCTTCAACATCTTCTTTTACACTACCTGGCATTTTTAATGATGTTAATGCTTGTGAACTCTTGAAGGCAGAATAAACATCGTTGAATTGAACCTTCTTATCTTGTTTTTGCGCTGCTTCAAAAACTTCTTGCATATCATCATAACTTACTGTTATCATACCTACACCTAAATCAGCGTCCATAATTCTTCCCTTAACTGATTTTTCAAGAACCATATCTCTTGGTCCAGGAACGAATGTACCGTCAGCATTTTTAATTCTCTTATTCGGTAATTCGTAGTCTAGGTTTAATCTAATCCATTGTTTATCAATACCACCGCCTACTTTTTCTAATTCGTTATACAACCATTTTGTCATACCTTCTGGCTTATAAGTTGGTCTTTCTGTTACTGGTTTTGCATAATCTTTAGAATCGTGTGATGCAACTTTATCAAATCTGCAAGTATCTGTTAATGTACCAGCTGACACACCAGCTACGAATTGTTTTGCACTTTCTAATGAGTTTTTAAACATTTTACCTAACAAGCCTGCTTTATCAGCAATTGCTGTTACGATTTGTGTTGCTGCAGGAACAGTGTCTGCTACGCAGAATAAATTATTTGCCTTGACTTTATCTAAGTCTAAACCTAATTTCTTTGATTCAGCTGCCCATTCACTTGCTCTGTGAGGGTGGTGGTCAATAAAGATTGTTTTATCTGCTGATTCAAAATATTTTTTAAAGTTTTTGCTTGTTCTTCCTGGAACCGGTGTATCTAACATAATTACTAAATCATATTTTTTAGCTTTTCCGTCAATAGCACCTGCATCAAATGTTCTATCAGGATTTTTTAATCTTGTTTCTTCTTTTTGTAATTTTTTGATTTGTTCTTTCGCAGCATCAGAATCACTACGTTGTAACAATTCAATGTTCTTTTCTAATTGATATACTGCAAATCCGTTATAAGGTCTTTTAATATTATCAACCCCTGGTAATTTTGCGAAGTTATTAGGAATATCATCATCAATTGCCATATCAACGTTTCTTTCAGGATATGCGCCTTTGATTGCTGCTTGCATACCTAATACGCAACCAATTGTGTCGCCGTCCGGTTTGCAATGACCTAATACTAAAATATTTTTATTTTTTGGATTATTGATTTCTTTTGCAATTGTATCAATCGCTGTTTTTAATTCTCTTACTTTACCTAAGCCCTTCTTTTGACCTTCAATATCGAACATTCTTTCTAAAACTTCTTTTGGTGAAGTTGGTTCTTCAAACATTGAAACTGAAGATGCAACTGTCTTTTTATCTGAGTCAATTAAGCTTGTAAATAAATCTTTTGTTTGTTGTTTAACGTTTTCATCTTTACCTACATATTTAAAAGCAACTTCTAAACCAACAGTAGGGAATGCACTATTAACACCACCGTTTACGTTTGTTAATTCAAATTTGAAGTTATCTTTTTCTGCAGGATTTGATTCAATTAATTTTGCGAATTTATTTGTTAAAGTTACAGGAACTGTACCAACATTACCGTAATCTTTATCATTAATATTTAAAACTTTATTTTTATAAATCTTTCCATCTTTTTCGTTTTCTTCAATATTGATTGAATAATCGAACTCTCTTCCTTCTTTCCAATCAGAAGCAGCTAATTTTACAACGCTATCGTCAACAGCATCTCTGCCACCCGCTGTACCAGCCTGGTGTTTCATAACGCCAGAAAGCTTAAAGTTTACAGCTGGAACTTCTCTAACAATAGGGTTTTTAAATTCACCACCAGTGAACGATACGTGTAAATTCTTACCTACACGATTGATATCAATAATTTTATCATTCTTGATAGGATTTGAAGCTTCAAATGTATCTTTGATTTCTCCAAATTTTAAAGGTTGATAATTATTAACCTTTTTATTATCTGCTACAGCTGGAATACTTGAATTTATAAATGGAACTATTTTCACTACCTACACACTCCTATATATTTATATAAAGTCCATGCTAATTAAATAATTGTCTTTATTTCCGCCATTTATTAATTTATATTACAAAATTAAAGAGGAACTCTGTTTCCAAAGTTCCTCTTTTCTATTTACTTATAAGATTTGTTCTTAACCTACCGATATAATTTGTTTTCCTACCTTTTTACACCGGTTGAAGTAACTAAGCTACTTCATTTAATCTTCTACCACCTTTGTGTCCGTGAGGTTTTTTACCGCCTTGTGGTTTGTGACCTTGTTGAGCTTGTTGGTTAGCTTCTGGTCTTCTTCCACCTTTAGGTCCTTTTGGTCCTCTACCACCTTTTACTTGGTTTGTAGCTGGTTGACCTTTTCTGATTTCTCTAACAACATCTGTGATGATTTCTGAAGTTGTTCTACCTTTTTGACCATCTTCTGCTAATGCAATTTCGATTTTTTTGCATTTGCCAGCTCTTTGTTCTGCAGGAATGTTGTTATCTTTCATGATTTCGTAGTTTTGTTTCAAGTCTTTGTAAACTTCTGCTGTGTCTTCAACTACTTTACCATTAACTTTGATTACTAATGGTGTGCTTACTGTAACACCTGGAAGGTCTACTCTACCACCTGAAGCGCCACCGTGACCGCCACCACCGAACAAGTTAGCTAACAATTCTGCGTGGTTGCTCATTGCTGATGATCTGAATGATAATCTCAAACCGTTTTGTTTAGCAACGTCAGAGTTTTCTGTAATGAAGTTTTCTTTCTTATCTTGGATTACTAAGATTGCAATTCTATCTGCATCATAAGGACCTTCATATGTTTGAGTTGCTCTTTCTGTTAATGTTTGAGCTTTTTGACCTTTAACTAATTTTTGAGATGTTTCTGATGGGTCAGATTTTAAGGCACCTAATGCTTCTGAATATTTGAAACCGTTTTGAACATCTAATAATGTAATGTCTGGGTCTTGTTCTAATGAAGCATTGAATACATCATACATTTGATCGTAATCAACTTCGATGATACCTAAGCCTAATTCAGGACTCATCTTTCTACCTTCCAAAGCGTAATTTAACATTTTATCACGAGGTGATGTTTTGCCATTTACGCTGTCACCACTTAATTTTTTATCAGGAACATCGTATGCGATGTTTTCACGTAACCATTTTTTATCTACTGATTTATCAGTTTTTGCTAATTGATTTGTTAACCAAGTAGACATACCTTCTGGGAAGAAGTTTGGTCTTTGTTGTACTGGTAATGCTGAGTGGTGTGGTAACAAGTTTGCTGTTCTTGTGAATGAACCTGTATCTGTTGATGTACCTGTGATTACACTTGCTACGAAGTTCTTAGCAGCTTTACCACCTTTTTCAAACATCTTACCTAAAACGCCTGCTTTGTCTGCAACGATTGTTACTAATTGAGTTGCTGCAGGAACTGCATCACATACTAATGCTAGACCATTTTTATGGATTTTGTCCATATCCAACCCTGTTTCGTTTTTAGCATTTTGCCATTCCGTAATTCTGTGAGGGTGGTGGTCGATATAAATTTGTTTTTTACTACCTTCAATATAATCTTTGAACGCACCTGAGAATCTTGTTGGTGTTGGTACGTCTAATGTTACTACCAAATCATATTTTTTCTTTTCTTTTCCGTTTAAAGGATTTGCATCAAATAAGTTGTTTGGATCTTTTAATTCTGCTAAATCTCTTTCTAAAACTTTAGATTGTTCTTTTGCAGTTGGTGTATTTAATGCGTTTAATACTTGTAAATTCTTTTCTAATGTTTGAATTTTTTCTGGATTATAAGGTCTTTTTACATCTTCAATACCAGGCATTTTGTCACGGAATAAACCAGGAATTTTGTCATCTACTGCGCAATCGATTTCTCTGTCTGGATAAGCTACTTTTAAAGCTTCTTTCATTGCGATTACTGAACCTAATGTATCACCGTCTGGTTTGCAGTGTCCTAAAAGTAAAATTCTTTTATTTTCTGGATTGTTAATTTCGTTTGCAATGTTATCAATTGCTGTTTTAACTTCTCTTACTGCGCCTAAGCCGTTTTCTTTACCTTCTACATCAAATATTCTTTCTAAAACTTGTTTTGGTGATTTTTCTGGTTGATATACCATTACAGCTTTTGAAATTTTTGGATCATCTGAGTTTAATAAACCGTTAAATACATCTGCCGCTTCTTTTGCAACTTTCTTATCGTTACCGTTATATTTTAATACAGCTCTTAAACCGATTGTTGGAGCACCTTTTGATGTACCTGCGATTACGTTACCTAATTCAAATGAGTAATCTTGTTTGTTATTTTTTAATACAGGAAGTAAAACTTCTGCCATTTCTTTTGGAACTGAACCAATTTCACCAAATTTTGGGTGAGATAAGGCGATTGATTTACCCATACGAGTTTTTTCTTCTTTCCAAACTAATTTGTCGCCTTCTTTCCAGTTTGAATTAGCTAATTGAACAACTGAATCATCTTCTGCAGTTGCACTTGCACCTTCTGTACCTAATTGGTGTTTTGATACGCCTCTAACTCTAAATTGTAATGCTGGAGCATCTTCATTTGCTTTTGTTTCCATTGGGTTTTGAATTTTACCTGTAAATGAAACATGTAAAGCATTGCCTTGACGTTTTAACGTAATTGGCGATTCTTGCTTCGATAACTCTACTGTATCTGTTGCGTAAGTTAATTTTGGTTGTGCAGCTTGAGGCTTAATTTGTGGTCTCATTTGCGCTACTGCTAAATTGTTGATTTTGTTAATGTTCATAATGAACTCCTGTCCTATAAGTAAATTGAAATATTGTTTTTATGAATTGTGGATTATTTTGAATCTCTAAAAATAAATATAAAGAAACACTAAATTTTCTACCTACACATGTTATTTAAAAATCCTAAAAAAAAAAGTTGCTAGTTCTTGGACAACATGTTAAAAATTTTTAACAATTCGTTACAGTTTTAAAAACATTACCCATTATGCTATACTGATTATGTTGTATTAGAGGGTTGAGTAGTGAACAACAAGACAGAAGACAATTTTGCACAAGTTACGGAGTGGCTTGCAGCATACAAAAAAACTGATAATGAAAAACAAAAGAAACAACTTCAAAACTTAATTGTTGTTGCTACTATGCCTTTGGTAAAAAAAATAGCATGTTCTCTTGCTAGACGTTCTACTGACCCTATTGATGACCTTATTCAAGTTGGTTCTTTAGGACTTATCAAGGCTATTGAATTTTACAATCCCGATATTTCAACTAAATTTAAAACTTATGCTAGTTACTTAATTACTGGTGAAATTCGCCATTATTTAAGAGACAAAGCTTCTATGATTAAAGCTCCTAGAGAAATTCAAGAGTTAGCTTTTAGAATTAATAATTATATTAAACAATTAGTTGAAGAGTCTGGTGATGAGCCAACAACTGAAGAAGTTGCAAAAGCAATGGACGTTTCAGTTCAAAAGGTTAACATCGCAATTGAAGTAGACAGAAGAAAAAATACAATTTCTTTAGACCAAACCTTTAATACATCTGATGATGATAACATGTCTTTAGCCGATAAAATCCCTTCTGGAGACCATCAAGAGATTTTAAATTCTTATGAAGAAAAAATCATGCTTTCTAAAGCTATTGAAAAATTACCAGAAGATTTAAAAGCTGTTATCGAATTAAACTACTACGAAGACCTTAATCAACGTCAAATTGCAGAGAAACTAGGCATTTCACAAATGCAAGTTTCTAGAAGACTTAAAAAAGCTCTTTCTGCAATGTATGACATAATTACAAACTCAGATCACGAAAGAAATAAATAAGCATGCCGGATATTTTAACATTATACATAGCCTTTTGGATATTTATTATAGGCTTGTGTATAGGAAGTTTTTTAAATGTTGTTATACTTAGAGGTTTGTCAAAAGAATCAATCGTTTTTCCGCCTTCTAAGTGTCCTAAATGTCAGCATGCCTTGATATGGTGGCACAACATTCCATTATTATCTTATATATTATTAAGAGGAAAATGTTATTTTTGTCATGAAAAAATTAGCCCTCAATATTTTATTGTAGAGCTTTTAACAGGAATATTATTTACAGCAATTTTCTTTAAATTCGGTTTATCAATTAACATGCTTTTAATGTTAGTTATCTTCTCATTATTTATAGTCATGACCGTAACAGATTTAAAAGAAAAAGTTATATTTGATATTCATTCAATATTATTAGTAATTTTTGGTTTAATTCTTAGCCTTGTTAATCACAATCTACAAAATTCTATAATAGGAATTTTAGAAGGTGTATTAATAATGGAACTGTTTGCATCGATTGGATATTTATTTGTAAAATCCAGAGCTTTCGGCGTTGGTGATACTTTTATTGCAGGAGGATTAGGAGCAATATTTGGGTGGTATCCTTTATTATTTGTTTTATTGCTATCTCTAATCGTACAAGCCATAATTACTCTACCTTTATATTTAAAGAAATTATATAAAGCAAAAGAATTTAAAACTATTATTTCATTAGCATTATTTTTAATAATTACAGCATGCTATAAATTATTCAGCATGAACAAAGATATAAACATGTTAATTATATATGCAGGAACAATTTTAGTTGTTATTTCTGGTTTGTATTGCGTAAGACAAGTTACACGAAACATAAAATCTGCAACAGATGCAATTATTTTACCATTTGGTCCTGCAATGTTTATTGCAGCTAGTATATTTATATTTTTAAATTAGCATGCTTGAAACAACATAAATTAATCCTAATGTTAAAGAAGTCATCAAGAATATAAAAATAGATGCAACTTTTAATCTTGAACCGCCTTTATGACATTCTTCTTTCAAGTCTAATTGTTTCATTATACATTTTGAATAATCATCTCTAAATTTATTAGAAGATTTTTCAAAAGAGTTATTCAAAAGTTTTTTCAGAGCATAAAATTCTTCCAAAGTTTTTCTTGCATAAGAGTTTGAAATAATATATTTTTTAACCCTTAAACTGTCATCTGCTGAAAGTTCATTATCGCTATATGCAGAAAGATTTTGAACAAGAACGTAGTCCTTCTCGTTTTCATTTTCTAATTCTTCTTCAAGTTCAGAATATTGGGCAAAGTCCATATTATCAATAATTTCTTTTGCTTTAGAAAAATTATCCATGATTTTTAATAACGTATTATATTTTTCACGACAAGAAGGACAGTTCACCAAATGTTGTTCAAACATTTGTTTTAACGGATATTCAAGTCTATTATTAATATAAAACGTCATTAACGAACTCATTTGAGAACAAGATAAACTCATTTTTAAACTCCTTTATTAATATAATCTTTTAAATTTTCTTTCAATATCAATCTTGCACGTGCAATTCTTGATTTAACAGTACCGATATTTGTATTAGTATTTTTGGCGATATCTTCGTAAGAAAACCCTCTCAGTTCTCTCAACACAATCGGAACTCTAAAATGCTCTGGTAAATTCCGAATTTCTTGCTTAATAAGAGTTTCTAATTCGCAAGACAAACATTTTTCAAGAGGTTTTGCTTGTTTATCAGGAATTTCTAAAGTCGGATTTGTAGAATAATTATCGTTATTAACCTCTTTATCAAAAGAAACCACATTCACCTTTGTACATTTTCTAAAATCATCGTAAAAAAGATTCATAACAATCTGATTTAGCCAACTTTTAAACCCTTTTGGATTTCTAAGATTTTGAATATTTTTTGACATTCTCAAAAGAGCTTCTTGTGTTAAATCTTGAACCTTTACAGAATCCTTGCACAAATAAAGAAATGTCATATAAATATGTTTCTGCTCTCTTTTAATAAGTTCTTCCAAGGCTTTATAATCGTTCTTTTGAGAAAGCACGACCAAATCTTCTACCTTTAATTTTTTGTACATTAACTTATTTAGAGACATTTTAACCTTCTATAATAGGTTAAAATTTTTTTAGGGGAGTTTTAATATACAATAATATATATACACGTAGATATAATTTAAAAAATCAAAAAAAGAATTATTTTTATATTTTTTTGGTATAATTGACAACAAAAAGAATAATAGGAGTTAAATATGTATAGTATTATTTTATGTGGTGGTTCAGGAAGCCGTTTATGGCCATTATCAAGAGAACTTTATCCAAAACAATTATTAAACTTAAATATGAATCAAAGTTTATTACAAGCCACATTTGAAAGACTAGCTTGTTTCACTCCATCAGAAAATATTGTTAGCATTACAAACGCAAAACACGTATCAAATGTAAGATATCAACTTCAAGATATGTGCAAAAGTCCTGTTGTTTTAGCTGAACCAGTAGCTAAGAATACAGCTCCAGCAATTGCAGTTGCTTCAAAATATATTTCTACAATTTCAAAGGAAGAAGACCCTGTTATTTTAGTTGCACCTTCTGATCCTTTAATCAAGAATTTATCAGCCTTCAAAAGTTCAATCTTAAAAGGTGAAAAATTAGCAGAACAAGGTTACATTGTAACATTCGGCGTACAACCAACTTCACCAGAAACTGGTTATGGTTACGTTAATATCGAAGACGAAAAACTTTTAGACGGTTACAAAGTAAAACAATTCGTTGAAAAACCAGATGCAGAAACTGCTCAAAAATATGTTGATGCAGGAACATATTACTGGAATAGCGGTATCTTTATGTTCAAGCTTTCTACATTTATGGAAGAACTAAAAAAAGCTAATTCTGAAATATTTGATATTTTAGGCGAATTTGATTTCACAAATTCATCAGACATTCCATACGTAACATTCAACAAAATGCCTAGCATTTCAGTTGACTACGCTGTTATGGAAAAATCTAATAAAATTGCATTAGTAAAACTTGAAAGCGATTGGAACGATTTAGGTTCTTGGGAAGCTATTTATCAAGTTTCAGCAAAAGACAATAACGGTAATGTATTTATCGGAAACGTTATTGACAAAAATTCTAAAAATACATTAGCTTATTCATCTTCAAAATTAGTTGCAACAGTAGGTTTGGAAAACGCTGTTATTGTTGAAACAGAAGATGCGATTTTAGCTTGCAGAACAGATAACACTCAAGATGTTAAACTTATCTATGAAGAATTAAAGAAATTAAATGATGATACTCACAAGGTTCACAAAACAGTTTACAGACCTTGGGGCTTCTACACAGTTATAGCAAGTGGCGAAGGATTTTTAACTAAAAAAATTCACGTAAATCCTCACCAAAAATTATCACTTCAATCTCACAACCACAGAGCAGAACACTGGGTTGTAGCTCTTGGTACCGCAACAGTTCAAAAAGGTGAAGAAATGCTTACCCTAGAAGTTGGTCAAAGTGTTGATATTGCAATCGGAGAAAAACATTCACTTCAAAACCTTTCTGATGACGATGTTGAAATTATTGAATTACAACAAGGTAGCATTCTACTTGAAGAAGATATTATCAGATATTCTGATATGTACGGTCGTTGCTAAGCTTATTTGTTAACGTTTTTCAAAACAACAAAATCGTTTAAGCTTCTGTCTTCGACATTATCTTTTGATACTGTTGGAATGAATTCAAAGTTTTTAAAAAATTTATCTTTGTAGTTAAAAAAGCATTCTGTTGCCACAGGTTGGTTTTTAAATTCTTTTAAAAACTCTTCACTTTCTCTACCAGAAAAAGCTCCGACAATGTTTCTGTAGAAACAATAATAACGAACATTAGCATTTTTTAAATTAATACCATTTTCGTCTACAAAGTAATTAAACACGATATTCTTTTCATCAATATAAGAAGAATATTGCCATTTGCCATATAAAATTATGTAATCATAATCTAATAAATTATATTCATCAAGTTTTTGAACTAAACCGATATCGATTTTTGCACCGTTAAAATAGACTTTTGATAAAGGAGCAAAAATATCAGAAGAAGATGAAGCGAAATAAAGAATTTTCTTACCCTTGAACATTTCTGAATTTATAACATTGTTCCAGAATTTACAATTAGGATTTAGAATAACTCCAACCGGAGCTTCAATATTGCTACATGCTGCTCTAGTTCTTATTTGAGAAATAGTTTCACCTTTGTACAACATATTTTTCGCAAAATGCCAAGATGGTCTTGCCCAAAAATGAGTTGAGACAAGAAGCATATAATATATTATACAAAGTGTCAAAATAATTTTATAAAAATTGTTTTTTCTAAAATACGTGTATGAAAGAATTGGCGCAATAATAACAGAAAACATAGCCAAAAATCTTGCGTTGAAATTCATGTACACAATTAAGTATGACAAAGTTAACATATAAACGATAAAAGCTATTGATAATACTGCTAAAAATTTAACTCTAAAATTCTTTGTAAAAGAAGGTTTGATGAAGGAATATAGAATACAAGGTAACAATGCTAAAAAGCCTAAAACCCCATAACTCATACTTGGCTCTAATAAAGTTCCGTTAACTTGGAATTTGCCTTCAGGGTTACTATAAATACCTTCCGGAACAGAGGCAACACCTAGAATATTTAGGAGTGAAGTTTTAGCAGATAAAATATAGTTTCCTATATATTCGCCCCATTTGAAACCTGTAAAATCCACAAATAAAAATATATGTCTGACAAAAGTTGAAACCATACCTTTTATTCCGTAGAAATTTTTATGAACAACTAATGCAGAATTTGTGCCCATAATATTTCCGTAATCTACAAAATTCAAAATATAATTGTATGAAGAAAATACTAAAAAGTTTATGGTAAAAAATCCGCAAAATATGCCAAAATTTTTGTAATTATTATATTTTTTAGATAGAACTAACATAATTATTGCTATCGCAGGAATTGCAATAATTGCAGTAGTTTTAACCCCAACTGCTAGAGCATACGCTAATGATGCAAATATCAAATTTGTTTTATTATTTTCTTTAAGCGATAACCAAAACAATGCTATTGAAGAGATTAATAAACTTGATGTAAAAATATCTGTTTCAGTTCCGGAAATTTGCACCATAATAGATGCAAATGATGATAATACAAGAATTGACCATAGAGTTTTTCTTAGAGAAAAACCTAATAAGTTCATAATTTTGTATACAGATGCTATTGCTAAACAATATCCAGAGAATGAAACAAAGCCTAAGAACGCATCTTTTTTAACAAACATCAAAATCCATGCGTATAGAATTTCAGAATTTATCGGAAAAACAAGTGCTCTAACATCAGCAACATCAACATGGCTTAGCGAATGATTAAGGATAAAAAAGAAACTTCTCGCTACGTGATAATCCCTTGCATCTGCATTTGTAACAGGAATTAACGCACATAAAAATATTGTTCCTAAAATAAATACTAAAAAGGAAAAAGACAAAATTATAAAAGTTTTGTCTAATTTACAGATGTTTTTATATTTTCTAAAAAAGTTTTTTAAATCTGGGACAAAAACAGGCTTACCCTTCTTCACCCAAAGAACAGCAGAAACCACACATACAATAATATTTAATAATAAAACACAAGGTATATTTATTAAATGAAATAGCGACAAGGTTTCAAAGGTTAAGACAACATTTGCGAATGCTAAAATTAACATTATCGAAAAATGTTCATAAAATTTTTTAGTTAACAACGAAGCTATAAAATAACTTGAAGTAAAAACTAATAAAAAAGATAATATAAATAACATGTTTTTTACCTAAATTAATGTATTGGAACGTAGTTAGAATATTTTAGACAAGTACCGTCTTCAAAATAACTCAATTGAGTTGCACTACCTGTTTTGATGTAAATATTGTACTGAGCTTCTGTCGGAATTTTTAGAGCAGAACAAACAGCAGAACGAATTATCGCAGGGTGAGTTACTACTAAAATACGTTTTCCAATGTTTTCTTCAACAATATTTGAAACAGCATTTTCAA
>SAMEA104315432__coassemble_558_pt1 | contig 17802 bp, 17 predicted proteins | sample SAMEA104315432__metabat2_low_PE_018 | metagenome-assembled genome bin SAMEA104315432 (sample SAMEA104315432) | gut metagenome | biome: Monkey gut; feature: monkey-associated habitat; material: faeces | place: China | collected 2013
CAAACACATTTGATAACAGTTTTTTTATAATCTGGATGAATTCCGTCTTTCATTTTGTACCTCACTTTTCGTCTTATATACATATATAATATACTCTAAATTTAATTTATCAAGTACTTTTTTATTTTTCTCAAACTTTGTTTACGAATGTTTTCATACATTTAGTTGAGGGTGTACACCCATAAAATTCATCTATGGATTGATGTTTAAATTAAAATTTATTAGACAATAAGAATATGATGAATCTACACGAAGAATGTTTATTAAATTATTTAAAAAAGCCTGATGAATTGGCTCATACTACTGATGTCCTAAAAGTGAACAATCATATTTTTGAAAAATCAGTTATAGACAAACTTTTTCTTGCAAACATGCAATGTCCAATATATACTAATCATAGACGTTAATGATTAGTATATGGGTATATTATGTTAGAAAATATAAAAGATTTTTTGAAAAACAATAAGTTTGTTACTGTTGCTTTGTATGCCTGCTTAGTTGCTGTTATTTTTGCAGTATTTATCTTTGTACTGAAAATAACACATATTTATGACTTTTTGAATATGGTTGAAAACAAAACTTTCGACTTTAGACAAAAAATTCAAGTAACATCAAAAGTTCACAATGCAAACAAAGACATCGTGTTAATTACAGTTGATGATGCAAGTTATGAGTATTTAATTAATAAATATGGCGAATGGCCATTACCTCGTAACATTTATGCAGATTTAATCAATTATTTAGAAACTCAAAATCCAACATCAATCTCATTCGATTTAATGTTTGTTTCTTCAATGAAAAACAACGTAGGTGCTGACGACAAATTAGCACACGCAATGAATTCCTACGACAACGTTATGACAGGTATGAGTTTTGATAACATGGATTATGATGTTAGAAAACCTATTAATCTTCCTGCAAGATTACAACTTACTGTTAATAACAAATCTACAGTTGATTTTGAATCAATCACATATTCAAACTGCAGAGCAATTATTTCTCAAATCTTGAATAGTAATATTAAAATTGGTATCTTGAATGTTGTTCGTTCAGCTGACGGTATCATCAGAGAATTTCCAGCAGTAGTTAAATATCAAAACGATTACTATCCAAACTTAGCATTCTTAACTGCATTAAATTATCAATCTAAACTTGATAAAACATCTTATAACACTGTTTCTTTAGATAAAAATAATAATCTTGTTGTAGGAAACAAAAAACTGCCAGTAAACAACGACGGCGGTTTAATCCTAAATTGGTACGGACCATCTGACGGTAAAACTTTCCAACACATTCCATTGTATAAATTAGTTATGCAAATGAATGGCGAAAAAATTAAAGAAACATACGATTTCAACAATAAAATTATCTTCATTGGTACAACAACCTCAGGTTTAGGCGATATCAAAAGCACGCCTGTAACAGGTACTGGTGAAACTTACCCAGGGGTTGAAATCCACGCAACATTTATGAACAACTTTATTGATAACAACTTTATCCATAAAGTTACGCCTGCAACAAACATCTTAGTTACATTATTGTTAGTTGCTGTCGTTGGTACAGTTGTTTTAAGAACAAATTCAAACTCTGTTGCTATTACAACTGCAGTATCAACTCTAGTTGCATATTCAATATTTGCTAATTTGATTATGTTATTTGCAAATATTTGGTTAGACTTAGTTCTTCCAATAATCGCAATAATTTCAATCTTTGTAATTTCTTATATTATTAAGTACATAATCAAATCAAGAGACTTTGATTATCAATACAAACTTGCAACAACAGACGGTTTGACAGAATTATTCAATCACAGATATTTTCAAGATCAATTGAAAATGAATATCGATGCTTCTAGAAGATACAATAGTCATGTTTCACTAATCATCGTCGACATCGACCACTTCAAGAGTTTCAACGATACATACGGACACCAAGCAGGTGATGCTGTTCTAAGACAAGTAGCTCAAACTATTAAACGTAATGTTCGTGCAACAGATATAGTTTGTCGTTACGGTGGTGAAGAAATGAGCGTTATTCTTACAAATACAGACAAAGAAGATGCTTTATTTAACGCAAAAAGAGTTCGTAAAGCAGTTGCAGAGAGAATGTTCAAATTGAACGCAACACAAGAAAAACACGTTACAATCAGCGTTGGAGTTTCAACATTCCCTATGGACGGCGAAACTAACCAAGAACTTATTAAAGTTGCTGATGACGGCTTGTATTACGCTAAAGAACACGGCAGAAACCAAGTTGGTATTTCTGGCGTTCTAACTGATAGCCAAAAAGCTGCTCTTGAATCACCTGAAAATCAACAAGGCGAAATTAAAGAATAAGAAAGATTATACATTTTTGAGTGGCGATTTTGATTTCATCAAAATCGCCACTTATAGTTATTTAATATTTTACAAAACGTTCTTTCCGTCTTTATACATTTTATTTCTAAATTCTTTAATATCTTTTATTTTATCGGGATAATTTTTTACTAAACCTCCCAATGTTGAGTACAATTTCAGAATAGAATTTTCAATATTTTTATTATTAAAATCGACCATATCTCGAGCCATTTCGGTATTAGAAAGAGCAAGTCTTGTCATATCTCTGAACCCACTTGATGCAAGTTTTTGAGCAAGTTTATTGTCTTTAATAGCTCCAACTAGGGCTTGCGCAACGACCATTGGCATATGAGATATCAACGCTACGGCTTCATCATGTTCTTTTGCTGTTGTAATTATTGGAGTTGCACCAAGTTCTCGAATAATATTGACTAAGGTTTCAATATTTTCCTCATTTTGAGGTGTTAAAACCCATTTTGCACCGACAAACAAGTCCGCAAAAGAATTTTCATATCCTTGAAACTCAGTTCCAGCCATTGGGTGAGACGGAACAAAATTAAACTCAAACTTTTCGTTAACCAAAAACTCTTTTAGAGAACAACAATCAGTAACTAGTGTATTTTTACCAACGTACTTTTCTATTTCATGGAGTTTTTCAATAGTTTTATTAATTGGAGTTGCAACAAAAACAATATTACAATCAGATAAAGAGTTTAAATCGCTTGTAATATTAGGCTCTTTACCGTTTTGTGAATTAGAAACTCCAACTACATCATAATTTAATGTTTTTAATTTTTTAAAAATTGAGCCACCAATTAGCCCTAAACCAACGACGCCAATTTTCATTAAATTAAGTCCTTATGATGAAAAGATTTTTTACCAGAGGCGTAATCTGCAACAATTTGACCTTTACCTTCTAGTGTATATTTGTAAATAGTCAAACCTTCAACGCCAACAGGACCTCTTGCGTGTGTTTTATTTGTAGAAATGCCAACTTCTGCTCCAAAGCCATATCTATAACCGTCAGCGAATCTTGTAGAAACATTTGCGTAAACACCTGCTGAATCAACCTCATTCATAAATTTAGCAATATTTGCCTCATCTCTTGAGATAATGCAATCCGTATGATGAGAGCCAAATTTATTAATATGGAAAATTGCTTCATCAGTAGAAATTACTGTTCTTAGAGCTAATTTCTTTTCTCCATATTCATACGCATAAGTCGTAGGTTTTTCAATTAATTCAATACCATTGTTTTTCAAATGAGCAAGTAAATCCACTGTCCATTTGAATTTATCATTAATCAATAAAGTTTCAACAGCATTACAAGCCGCAGGATATTGGCATTTTGCATCTACAACAACAGCTTTGGCGATTTCTAAACTTGCGGTTTCATCAATATAAATATGACAAATTCCGTCAGCATGACCAAGCACAGGAATGTTTGTATTTTTCTTGATATACTTAACCAAATGATTTGAGCCACGAGGAATAATCAAATCGATATCATCGTCAGCTTTAAGCATTTCTTCAACGTCAGCATGCGTAAACACTTGATTTAAAACACCTTCTGGAAATTCAGGGAAAGCTTTCAAAGCTGAATTAAGAATACCTAAAAGAACTCTATTTGTATTTACAGCTTCTTTGCCACCTTTTAAAATTACAGCGTTACCTGATTTAATAGCTAATGCTGAAATTTGAGTTATAACATCAGGTCTAGCTTCAAAAATAACTCCAATTACACCAATTGGAACAGTTATTTTTTTCAACAACAAGTTTTCATCTAATTCTCTTTCAATCAAAACTTTGCCAACAGGATCTTCAAGCATAATAACGCCTTCAATTTCGTGAATCATATCTTGAAGTTTATCCTCGTCAAGTTTTAATCTATTATAGACAGACGCCTTGATTTCGTTATTTTCTAAAAGCTTTACAGCATTTTCTAAATCCTTTGCATTCTCTTCAAGGATTTTTTCTTGATTTGCAATCAAAGCATTTCTTATTGCTAATAAAACCTGATTTTTTGTTTTGTTATCTATCGTTGCAAGCTTATTTGATGCTTGCTTAGCTTGTTTAGCTATCAAACTTATTGTTGTATTCATAATAATGTAATGTTATCTCTCGTTACTATTGCATCATAATTCTTATAACCTAAAATTTTCAAAATATCATCGGAATGGTAGCCAATAATTTTTCTACAAGCTTCAGAATTATAATTAACCATACCTCTTGCAATTTCGTTTCCATCTTCATCAAGAATAGAAACAACTTCGCCCTTTTTAAAATCGTTAATGATATTTGTAACGCCGATTGGCAAAATACTAGAATTCTTTAAAATAGCTTCTTTTGCGCCTTTGTTAACAATAATTCTACCGATAATATTTGTTGCAAAACCAATCCAACGTTTCTTTTCTGATAAACCTTCTTCATTTGGTAAAAACGCTGTACCAATTTCTTTTCCACTGAAAATTTCTCTTATTACAGAAGGGTGTTTGCCATTTGCAACAAGGACTTTTCCGCCAAATCTGTTAACTAATCTTGCAGCCTCAAGTTTTGAACGAAAACCTCCACGGCCACCTTCAGATGCTTCTTTGCCTAATTCTAAAATTTCATCAGTAACTTCAGTTACCTCAGTAATAATTTTCGCATTTGGATTTTCTTTAGGATTAGAATCAAATAAGCCGTCAACATCAGATAAAATAATTAGCAAGTCAGCGTCCATTTCACTTGTAAGAAGTGCAGAAAGTTTGTCATTATCAGAAAAACAAACTTGCATATCTTGATAAATTTCATCTAATTCCAATGTAGAAACGGTATCATTTTGATTAACAATTGGCAAAACGCCCAATTCTAACAATTTATTCAATGTATTTCTCAAATTCAAATATCTTTTTCTTAGAGAAAAATCATCTTCTGTTAATAAAACTTGGGCAGTAGTAACATTATAAGTATCAAAACCGTCTTCGTACAAAGACATCAACTTGCATTGACCAATCGCCGCACAAGCTTGTTTTTCAACAATATCTGTTGTTTTTTCAAGATTAATTTTCTTTCTACCTAAACCAACAGCTCCGGAAGTTACAAGTATGACCTCTTTTCCACTTTTTACAAGATGTGCAATATCTTCAATATAAGAATAAATACGAGGTAGCGAAACTTCGCCATTATCGTTTCTTAAAGTATTTGTACCAAGTTTTATTACAAGTCTATTTGCATTAACAAAATCAGTTCTATTCATTGAATATCCTTTATGAATAATATTTTGAAATTTCTTCAAAATATCTTTCTAGCGCCATATAACCATTGTTTAATTCGCTATGAAATCTTGAATAACGACTTGCAACAATGTATTTTAATTCTTTTGTTCTGATTTTTATTAATTCGTCAGCATCATTTCTCGTTTCTTCATTTTCGTTTGCTGACATATTTCTCATTAATTCTAATTCTTTGTTAACCTTTTCTATTGAAGTTTCTGCCAAAGGTTGAAAATCATATTTTTCCATCATTAATTTATCTGCTTGAGTCAATGCAGATTTAACAGCTTGAAATTTATAAATTCTTTTAATTAAAACATAGTTATTAGCTAATTCTCTGTGTAATAAAGGTACAGATTTTCTTGCTAAAAGAGCAGATGTTGAAAGTTCATTAAATTCATCTTCTTCTGTTGAAAAAGTGCTCTTTTTTACGGCTTTTTGTGCTAGTTTGATATTCATAAAACGACTCCCTTACATTAATCATAACGTAAGGGAGTCTCATTGTCATTATTTCTTTAAAAAACATTAACTTAATGAACCAAGTTCATGGATTTTAATGAAGTTTGTTTTACCACTCATTAAATCAGGAATTGCACCTGTGAAGATAATTGTATCACCTTTCTTTAATCCGTATTTGTTAATTAATACATTATTAAATTCTTTAAGTGATTCTTCTGTAAATTCGCCGTCGAAGTTAATATCAATAGGGTAAATGTCGCTATACAATTTTAATCTTCTGCAATTTCTCTTACTTTGGCAACATACTAAAATTGGAACAGTAGGTTTTGCTTTTGAAAGTAATTTTGCAGTATAACCACTAGCTGTAAATGTGATAATAGCTTTAACTTTAATTTTATCAACCATATCAATAACAGCTGAACAGATAGCAATACTATCGTTTTTATTAATTTCTAAAGTTTCTGCATCATAGTGGTTATGTTGCATTAATCTACTGTATTCAATTTCTTCCGCAATAGAAGTCATCATTTTTACTGCTTCGATTGGATATTTACCAGCAGCAGTTTCGCCTGATAACATAATTGCATCTGTACCGTCAATGATTGCGTTTGCAACGTCAGATGCTTCTGCTCTTGTTGGGATTGGGTTTTCAATCATAGATTCCAACATTTGTGTTGCAACGATTACGGCTTTTCTTTGAGCGTTTGCTTTTTTGATAATTTCTTTTTGTACAATTGGAACTTTTTCTGGTGAAATTTCAATACCTAAATCACCTCTGGCAACCATGATACCTGATGATTTTTCAATAATTTCATCAATATTTTTGATTGCTTGAGGTTTTTCAATTTTAGATATAATTTTGATTTTACCTTTATGTTCTTCAATTAAGTTTTTCAATTCAGTAATATCTTTTGCATTTCTTACGAATGATAAACCTAAATAATCAATTTTGTTATCAATAGCGAATTTTACAAATTCTTTATCTCTGTCTGTTAAAACATGGATACTACCACAAGAACCAGGAATATTGATACCTTTTCTTTGTTTTAATAATTCACCAGCGATAACTTTTGCAAATACGACATCACCTTCAACTTTTAAAACTTCTAATGATATTTTACCGTCGTCCATCAAAATTCTAGAACCAACATTAACGTCTTTAGCAATACCTTCGTAATCTACAGGAATAATGTCATTTTCTAGTTTATCTTGATGTCTAAATTTCAAAACTTGGTCTTTTTCAATTTTAATTGGTTCTTCTAATACACCAACTCTGATTTTTGGACCTTGCAAATCTAATAACACTGGAATTAAAGTATCTAATTCCTTTTCAATTTCTCTAATATAATTTAGGTTTGTTAAATGTTGTTCAAAATCACCGTGTGAAGAGTTCAAACGGAACATTGTAACACCGGCTTCAACAAGTTCTTTAATCTTTTCTTTTGTATTTGAACTTGGTCCAAGTGTAGCAACAATTTTAGTTTTAATATTGTTTTTCATAACTTACCTCTCAAGATTTCATACATGCAAATTATAAAACAAAAGATTTTATTTTTAAAGTGTTTATTTTACACTCGAATTATTTTTTTATAAATATTTTAGTTGACAATGAGTTAATTTATTCATAAAATTTTTAACAAATGAAGAAATTTTTTGAAAACTTAAAAATTTTATATATGCAATTAACCTCTAAGAAAGAACAAGCTGTAGCAAGACAATTGTTCAGTTTTTCACTTACTGTTGCAACGGCTGAAAGTTGCACAGGAGGTTTAATCAGCTCTAGACTTACAGATATTTCTGGAAGCTCTACTTATGTTAAAGAGAACTTTATTACATATTCAGAAGATGCAAAAGTTGATACATTAGGCGTTGATAGAGAAGTTTTAGAAAAATACGGCGTTATAAGCAAAGAATGCGCAATGGCAATGGCAGAAGGCTTGTTTAGAAAAACAAATAGAGACATTTGTTTATCAATAACAGGTGTTGCTGGTCCTCAAACTTCTGGGGGAAGACCTGCCGGAACAGCTTATATCGCTATTAAAAATAAATATAATATTGAAGTTAAAGAATTAAAATTAAATTCTCATTTAAGTAGAAGAACGTTAAAGTTCCTATTTTCTGAGGAAGCCCTAACGTTCTTACTTGAATTTATTAAATCTAATTATCAAATTACGCAGCAATAACTGATTCTAAGATATCTTGGTGTTTTTTAACTAAGATTTCTGCGAAGTCTTTAGCATCAACTTGAGTTGCAACGATTGCTAATAATTCTTTTGGTAATTCGCCTAACATTTCAACCATAGTTTCTGGAGTTAAAGCGATTGTACCTTTCATCATATCAGGTTTTTGTAATGTTGCTAAAGATTTTGTATAGTTTTTAGCGTCGAATAATTGTAAAACTTCTGGTTCTTTTTTAGACATCATAGCGATTAATGATCTTAAAGCATCTGAATCCATTGCAACCATTGCATCTTGGTAAGTATCTTTATCGAAACCAGCAATCATTTTTGTTAATTCTTTTGGATCTAAGTTTTCTGCTTCAAGAGGTACACCAGTTACAGATTCAATCATTTGAGCTAAAACTTCTGGAGCTAATTTATCCATAAAGTCTAAAACTAAATCTTGGTCTAAATCTTTGTTTTTAACGAATTTGTCTAATTCTTTAGAAGGAATCATATCTAAAACATCGTTTAAAGGTAAAACTGTTAAAGTCATATTAACAACTTCTTCAATTGGAGCATCTTCTAATAATTTTAACATTTTGTCTTGAGTGAAGAAGTTTAAACCTAACATCAAACCTTGATCTTCAATTTGAGGTAAAAGTTCAACGATGTCTTTTTCATTCATTTCTTGAAGAATAGCTAATTTGTTGCTTGGATTATCAAGAGAGAAAGCTTTAACTAATTGAGATGCATTGCCATATAATTCTCTGGCATATTGAACAGCTCTTGAGTTACCAGCTTTTGCTTCAGATTCAATAATTTGGTCAACTGTTTTTTCAGCATACATTTCCATTCTTTGAGTAGAAATGCTTAACTTATTTTGTAAAACACTTAAATTTGCATCGATTTTAATTGACATTTATAATCCTCTGAACTCTTTAATCTCTCTTATATTATATATAAGTATTTTTCTCTCAAAAAATTTACTTTTTTTAGAGTATTTTGTAACAATATGTTAACAAAATTACTAAATTAGAGTATAATATGTTTATGAAACTTATTAAATCATTTATTTTAATTATTTTATGTTTGTTTGCGATAACTCCAGTTTTCGCTGCAAACTCAAGCAAAAAATCAGCTCAACCTTTTAATCCGGTTGTACATAAAACATACGACGTAGAAACAAAAGACGGATTTGTTATTAAAGCGTATGTTTCTTATCCTAAAACTCGTATGGATAAATATCCTGTTGTAATTTTATTACACTCATTAGGTGGAAATTACGCATCATTTGCAGGTTTAGAAAACAAATTAAATTATGCCGGATTTGCAACAGTTGGTATGGATTTAAGAGGACATGGCAAAAGTGTTTATACAAAAACTCTAAGACAAAGAGCTTGGCAATATTTTAAAAATGACACTTATGCGTTGTATCCTTCTGACGTTTTGTACGTTATGCAATATGTAAAAACAAAACACAAAAGATTTGATTTCACTGATTACGCAATCATTGGTAGCGATATCGGCGCAAACACAGGTGTACTTGTTGCAAGAGCGTTACCTGTTAAGCCAAAAGCGTTAGTATTATTCTCACCAATGATGTCAATTAAAGGTTTATACATTCCTGTTGCAATGACAGAAATTGGATTAGCACCAATCCTTGCAATTGCAAGTTCAACAGATGCTCTTTCAATGTCTCAACAATCAAAACTAGCTAAATTTGCACAAGGCAATTTTGATGCGTTAAATATGCCAAAAGGCGGAATGGGAATGACTTTATTAAAAGGTTATCCTGAACTTGAATACCAAATCACATATTGGTTAAAGGCTTATTTTAAAGGTAAATTGACACCAATCACACCAGCAAGTTTAGCAGCCGCAAAAGCAAAAGCAGCAGCGGCAAAGGCAGCTAAAGCAGCAAAACTAAAAGCTGCAAGAGAAGCTAAATTGAAAAAAGCTGGTTCATCAGCAACAAAATAAAAAAAAAAAAAGAGACTTGATAATTTCAAGTCTCTTTTTAGTAACAACTAATTATTAGTCAACTTTCATTTCTTTTTCAAAACCGAACAATGAACTGATAGATTCATCGTCATGAATTCTTGAAATAGCTTGTGCCAACAAATTAGCAACAGAAAGTTGTTTAATTTTTGGTGGTAATTTTGATGTATCAAGAGGAATTGTATTTGTAATAACAACCTCTTTAATCGGTGCATCATTTAATCTTTGAATGGCTGGACCTGAGAAAATTGGGTGAACAGCGCAAACGTAAATGTCTTCTGCACCTTCTTTTTTTAGCAATTTAGCAGCTTCTGTGATAGAACCAGCTGTATCAATAATATCGTCGCACATTACGCAAGTTTTACCTTTAACATTACCGATAACGCAATTAGCAATTGCTTCATTGTGTTTATCACGACGTTTATCGATAATAGCATAAGGACATTTCAAGTCTTTTGCAAAGTTTCTTGCACGTTTAACACCACCAGTATCAGGTGATACGATAACTAAATCTTCTGATTTTAAACCTAATTCTTTAATATGGTTGACCAAAATTGATGTTGCAAAAATGTGATCAACTAAGATATTAAAGAAACCTTGAATTTGACCAGAGTGTAAATCAACTGCTAAAACTCTTGAACAACCAGCTGTTGTTAGTAAATCAGCAACTAATTTTGCAGTAATTGCTTCACGACCAGAAGTTTTTCTATCTTGTCTAGCATAACCATAATAAGGAATTACGGCTGTAATTGATTTTGCACTTGCTCTTTTAAACGCATCAATGATGATTAAAAGTTCAGTTAAGTTTTGATTTACAGGTTTACAAGTAGGTTGAACGATGAATACGTCATCACCTCTAACACTTTCTTGTACTTGAACATAAATTTCGCCGTCAGAAAAGTCTTTAATAACCATAGGTCCAACAGTTGTACCTAAGTGTTGTGCAATTTCTTCGGCTAATTTAGGGTTTGATCTGCCTGAAAATAACTTGATATCGTGTGTCGGAATAATTTTTCCGTCTAATTCATTTTTCATACTTTTTCCTCGCTTGCACTTATACAAATATTATAAGAAAAAAATAAAAAAAAATCAGTTCCGTTACGTTATATTAAAATTTCTTTAAATTTGCATAACTTGTATCAAGTGCTTTTTTACCTTGTCGACCGAAATCAACTGTATACATAGAGCTTTCGCCAAGTTCCATTACATCAAGAATTGTTCCGATACCGAATTTTTCGTGGAATACTCTGTCGCCAGCTTTGAAAATTTCAAAAGAATTATGCTCTTGAATTTCACGTTCTTTTTGCTCTTGAGCCTCTTTTTCACGTTGTTTTGATTCTTCAATTTTTCTTTTAATTTTATTATCTTCAAAGAATTTTTTAATTTTTTCTTCTTCTTTTTCCCTTGAAATAGTCGTTCTTTTTAGAATTTGTCCTGCACCTTCAGAAATATTTTTGTGTTTATGAACAACAAAACTCTTTTGAGTATTTTGAGCCAGACCTCTATTTTGCGGGGCCACAAAGTTTTTACCAAAACCAGAAGATGACATAATTCTACCGTCATCGTTAAATCTTGTAGTTTTAATAGCTTCAACAGCTCTTTTGAATGAAGGTTTTGCAGGTGCAGACATTGTTTCGTTGTAACTTGTATCCATAACGCTTGAAGGAATTTCTTCTAAAAATCTTGAAGGAGGATTGTATTTGTAATCTCCCCAAAGAAGTCTTCTTTTTGCGTATGTAATAAATAATTCTTCTTCCGCACGAGTTACACCAACATACATAAGACGTCTTTCTTCTTCAAGTTCTGATTTAGATTCAAAAGTTCTTGAATGAGGAAACATACCTTCTTCTAAACCAGCTAAGAACACGTATGGAAACTCTAGACCTTTTGCTGAGTGAAGAGTCATAAGTGTAACATTGTTTGAAATTTGTTCGACGTTATCTGTATCAGAAACTAAAGCAATTTGAGCCAAGAATTCACCCAATGTATTGTCGATTTCTTCTGGTTCAAATTCACTTGCTACGTTTACCAATTCTTGCAAGTTTTCAATTCTTGTCTCATCATCTGGATTGTTTGATGATTGAAGTTCTGCAATATATCCGCTCTTTTCAATAACAAGTCCGATGTATTCGTCAAAACTGTATCTGCTTTCAGCTTCTTTCAGTTTTAAAATTAGAGTTTGAAAATCTTTTAATTTTGATTGAGTTTTCTTTTGAATATCTGTTTCATCAATTCTATCAATAGCTTCAAATAAACTAATATCGTTTTGATCAGCAAAATCTTGAAGTTTTTGCATTGTAGTATCACCGATTGCACGTTTTGGAACATTGATAATTCTTCTAAAACTTACAGAATCATTTGTATTATATATAAGTTTTAAATATGCAACGATATCTTTAATTTCTTTTCTGTCATAGAATTTCAAACCACCATATATTTTATATAAAGAGATACATGCTTCTTCTAGTGAACGTGATTGAGCATTTGTTCTATACAAAACAGCACATTTATTGTAATCTTGTTTATTAGTGATTTGTTTAATCTTCATTGCAATAAAGTTTGCTTCATCTGATTCATCTTCTGCTTCATAGACAAGAATCTTTTCGCCAGAACCTTTAGTTGAACGCAAAACTTTATCAACTCTTTCATCATTATTTTCAATGATTGAATTTGCAGCTTTCAAAATGTTTTCAGTTGAACGATAATTCTTTTCAAGCTTAATCATTTTCGTATCTTGAAAATCTTTTTTAAAGTTCAACAAAATTCTGTAATCCGCACCACGCCAACTATAAATTGATTGGTCGACATCACCTACAACGCATAGAGAACGAGTTTTGTCATAATCTTCTTGACCATTTGTAAATAGTTGTTTTACAAGTCTGTATTGAGCCAAGTTGGTATCTTGAAACTCGTCTACCAAAATGTGTTTAAACTTGTCATAATATTTTTGTCTAACTTCTGGACATTGTTCAAGAAGTTTAACCGTAATCATAAGCATATCGTCAAAGTCGATAGCATTGTTGTTATTCAAAGTATTTTCATAGATTTCAAACACGTCAGTAACTTTTTGAGATACAAAATCTCTCGCATAAGTTGCATAAGTATATGCGTCCATCATTTTGTTTTTAGCGTTTGAAATATGAGCTTTTATAACTTTTGGTTGATATTTTTTATCATCAAGATTTAATTTTTTAATTGCCTGTTTAATAACATTTAAAGCATCTTGTTCATCATATATAGTAAAGTTTTTATCAAGTTTTTTGTTTGAAGATTTGAAGGTATAGTTATCAATATCTTGTCTTAGAATTCTACCGCAAATACTGTGAAATGTACCTACCCACATATATTTAGCAGCTTTTTCACCAAGCATGTTTTCAAGACGTTCTCTCATTTCTTTTGCAGCCTTGTTTGTAAATGTAACCGCTAAAATTTCTCTAGGAGGAACTCCATGTTGAATTATATATGCAATTCTTGAAGTCAAAACACGAGTTTTTCCACTACCCGCACCTGCTAGTACTAAAACAGGTCCTTGCGTAGCCTTTACGGCTTCAACTTGCTCTTCATTTAATTTATCTAATATATTTTCCATATCCCTATTCACAAAAAAAAACTTTTATGATACTATTATTATACTAAAATAATTAATTTTGCAATTAAAAAAGGTAGGATATATGTTAGACGAAAAAAATAATAGAATTGTAAACTTAGATGGCGAAGGTTCAGAAAACCAAAGTACAATTATGGTTCCACTTGATGATTTAGATACAGTAAGTTCTGATTCACCAGATACTGTTGATGAATTAGCAATGGAATTAGCTACAATTCACCAATCGTCTAAAAAAATTGCAGTTATCGGTAGCCGTAACCTTGCAATCACACACCAACAAATCATTGAAACACTTGTTACAGCTTTAGCTATGCAAGGTAACACAATTATTACTTCTGGTGGTTCATCTGGTACAAATGCCGCTGCTATCAGAGGCGCTATGAAAGCTAACCCAGATAAATTGAAAGTTATTTTACCACAAACTATTGGTCAACAACCTTCTGACGTTCAAGATCAATTAATCGGTGTTCCAAACATCGTTGAACACCCAGACAGAGCTATGATGACTCTTGCTGACGCATCTAGAGTTTGCAACAGAGAAATTATTGATGATTGTAATCAATTAATCTGTTTCTTATCTCATACATCTAAAACTCTTCACGGTGCTATTGAATACGCAGAAGAAGGTCATAAAGTTATTACAGCTTTCTATTTAGATTAATAAAATGTCTTTAGTTAAAAAGTTAACTTCTAAAAATAAACCAGACTATGAGATGGCTGCTTCTCATATAGTCGATAATGCTGATTTTAAGACATTTGAAGAACTTGTTAATCAAGAGGATTTTTTATTTGATTTTGTCAAAAACAATGTTGCAAATAGGTTAGAAAATGCAGTAAATTCCAATAATTACTTGAATTTACTTAAATTCTTTCCATTCTATTCGCCTTCATATGTGGATTTTATTGCAAAATCATTAGTAAAATTCTCAAACAATGATTTGATTGCAGAAATTTTAGAGATTTTTAAAAACGGTTCAGAAAACGAAAAAGCATACTGTGCCAAGTTTTTTGCCGTTTCAAAAAGCACTGCAGCACTAAATATTCTAAAAGAATATGCTTACTCAGATTTTGAACCACTAGCACTAAATTGTGCTGAAGCTCTTGCATCTCTTGATGACAGAGAACTTTATGAAAAAGCTTTAAACACTCTTTCATCAGATGATGATTTTGAAAAACTTTCTGCTGTTAAATTTTTAGTTGCTTATGGAGATAAAAATGCTATTCCAGCTATTTTAAATACGCTAAAATCATCTTCAATGGCAGAAAATATTGCAGCTGAAATACCTTATTTAGACAGCATTTTTAACATTTTAGATTTTGACAGCAACGCTGGATTATATATGATAAATTTAATCATTGATGGACTTGGTGAAGTTACAACACTTTCTCAAGTATTTGACTATCAACTTTATGATGTTATTTGTTGTTTATTAAACAACTTAGGCTCAAAAGAAGCGCTAATAGTATTAAACGCAAAAGAAAAATTTAACACATTAACAGAAAATGATGAATATTTATACGACGAAGACAAAAACACTAAAAACGAAATTTACGACATCAAAAAATTATTATCATCAATCGACTCAAACATGATATCAAACTTAGCAGAAGTTGAACTTGATGAAAATAGTGATTTTGTCTTAACAGCAATCGATTTAGTAAAAAATGAACAAAGACTTGTTAACCTAACATCTGCAAAAAATCCAACTATTGTTTTAAAAGCTCTTGCAGGATTAAAAATGTCAGGTAAAATGAATTTAATAAACAAAGAAGAAATACTTAAAAATATTTCTGATGAAAATATAAAAGCTATAATATTAGCAATGTAGGTGGGATATGGAATTTATAGAAAAACAACTAAGCACAAAAGTAACTTATGAAGGAAAAGTTATTAATATTACGCTGGACGATATCGAACTTCCAGACGGAAGAAAATCATTTAGAGAAGTTATCAGACACCCAGGTGGCGTCGTTGCGGTAGCAATGAAGGACGAAAATACAATCCTTATGGTAAAACAATACCGTTACGCAATTCAAAAAGTATCTCTTGAATTACCTGCTGGTAAATTAGAAAAGGGTGAAGATGTTCACGAAGCAATCAAAAGAGAACTTTTAGAAGAAACTGGTTACAGAGCTAAAAATTGGAAAGATTTAGGTTATATCAACACAACTCCAGGAATTTGTGATGAAAAATTGTATTTATTCTTAGCCACAGACTTATACTATGATGCACCATGTCCAGATGACGGTGAAATCATAGAAGCTTACGAATACAAGTTAGATGATATTTTTGAAATGATTAAAAATGGCGAAATTAATGATTCAAAAACAATTTGCGCATTAATGAGAGCTTTTAAATTATAAAAAGGTAGGTAAAATTATGTCAAAGATTAAAATGGTTGCAACTGATATCGACGGAACTATTTTAAAACATAATGGTGAATTTAATCCAAAAGTTTTAGAATGTCTTAGAAATTTGGATAAATCAGGCGTAAAAGTAGTTTTGGTTACAGGGAGAATGAACCGCTCTGCAAAGAAAATTGCAGATATTATTGGTATAAACTCTCCTGTCGTATCTTTTCAAGGTGCATTGGTTTGTGAAAATATTCCTCAAGAAAAAATTCTTTACGAAAGAGATATTCCAAACGATATAGCTAAAAAGATTTTAAACTGGGGTAAAAATGAACATGTTCACATGAATTTATACATGAACGATAACTTGTTCGTTGAAGCTGAAAATGAATTCACAAAAAAATACGTTGATTACCAAAGAATTCCATTCACAATCAAACCTTTTGATGAATTAGAACTTAACAACGTAAATAAAATCTTGTTAATCGACTACAACGATGCAGAAAAGATTAATAGATTAACAAATTATCTAAAAAAAGAATATCCAGAATTATTCATTTGCAAATCAACAGATTTCTTCTGCGAAATTTGTCATAAAGAAGCGACAAAAGGCGACGGGTTGAGATTTTTACAAAACTTATATGGCATTTCAAAAGAAGAAACTCTTACAATCGGAGACCACAACAACGACATTGAATTGTTGCAGTCAGGGGGCGTAAAAGTTGCAATGGGTAACGCAACAGACGAATTGAAAGCTATTGCAGACTATGTTACTGATACAGTTGATAACGATGGTTTTGCTAAAGCGATAGAAAAATTTGTAAAGTAGGTGAAAATGTTTAGAGTAGGGTTAGGTTACGATATACACAAACTAGTAGAAGATAGACCTCTTATTATAGGCGGAGTAGAAATTCCTTATGAAAAAGGTCTTTTAGGTCATTCAGATGCAGATGTTCTAATTCACGCCATTATTGATGCTATGTTAGGCGCATTAGCTCTATCTGATATTGGAACTCATTTTCCTGATACTGACCCTAAATACAAAGGGATTTCAAGTGTTGAACTTTTGAAAAATGTTTTAGGTTTAATTACTGAAAAGGGTTATGTGATTAACAACATTGATTCAAACATTATTCTTCAAGAACCAAAAATGAAACCTCATATTCCTAAAATGGTTAAAGTTTTATCAGAAGTTTTAAATATCGAAGAAAATCAATTATCTATAAAAGCAAAAACTAACGAGCAAATGGACGCAGTTGGAGAAAAGAAAGCAATTGAAGCAAATGCAGTAGTTATGCTAAGAAAGGACAAGTAATTATGAAATTTTTACATGCAATGATAAGAGTTAAAGATGTTCAAAAATCTTTGGATTTTTACCAAAATCTTTTAAATATGACAATCGCTAAAAAGAAAAGACTTGATGATTGCGAATTAATTTATTTAGAAGACGAAGAACACACTGCTCAAATAGAATTAACAGTAAATGATGAAATTCCAGAAAACGGTTACGAAAACGGCAACGCATTCGGACACTTTGCATTTTCAGTTGATTCAATGGACGAATTTACAGAAAAATTAAATAAATTAGGCTATAAATATTTATACGAGCCTTATGTAATTTTCTCTGGTACAAA
>SAMEA104315432__coassemble_574_pt1 | contig 17503 bp, 15 predicted proteins | sample SAMEA104315432__metabat2_low_PE_018 | metagenome-assembled genome bin SAMEA104315432 (sample SAMEA104315432) | gut metagenome | biome: Monkey gut; feature: monkey-associated habitat; material: faeces | place: China | collected 2013
ATCTTCAATGCAAACAACGCTTCCGTCTGCAAACTTCTCATAATGTAACTTATCAGCATCTACGAAAATATAAGATTCGTTTTTATCACGTTTTAATTTACCCTCTTTAATAAGTTGCTCTTTTTCTTCTCTAATACGTTCAAGTAACTTACATGCCGGTTCATCATTTGGATCTTGAGGAACAAGTTTGCCTTTTATTGCTAAATCAAGAATTTTTTGTCTTAATTGTTTTGTATTCATTATTCTTTAACCTCTGCAATTAATTCTTGTAGTTTAACAACAGATGTAACAATGGAATCTGTTTTTGATTTTATCTCTTCTAATAATTCATTAAGAGAACAATCTGGAACATCATCACCTGTTTTTATCCAAGATATATCCAAACTTGTTTTATCCCTTTTAAGAATTTCATCATAGGAATATCTACGCCATCTACTGTCAGGATTTTCTTCTGACCACGTTTGTTTTCTTTTTGAAAAATCTTCTGCACAATAACATTTTACAAAATCATCAAAATCAGATTCTTTAAGAGGATTTGTTTTACCAAAAGATGGCATATTTGAACGTAAATCGTATATCCATACTTCTTTTGTATTTCCTTTATCTTCTTTACCTCGATTAAAGAACAATACATTTGTTTTTACCCCTTGAGCGTAAAATATGCCAGTTGGAAGCCTCAAAATGGTATGTAAATTACATTTTTCCATTAAGTCTTTACGAATTTTTTCTCCGTCATTATCAGCAAAAAGAACATTATCTGGTAATACAACTGCTGCACGTGCATCGCCTGTAGTTTTTAAACTACGATATATGTGCTGTAAGAAGTTTAATTGTTTGTTGCTTGTAGGAAAAGTAAAATCATCTCTTGTTGCTCGTTCGCCACCTTTTTTTGTTCCAAATGGAGGATTTGTAAGCACAACGTCATAACCTTTTAACTGTTTACCTTCGGTTGATAAAGTATCTGCAAGATAAATTTTACCTTCAATATTATGTAACATTGCGTTCATTAGTGCTAATCGATGAGTATCATGCACTAATTCACAACCTGTAAATGCTTGTTGTATTTGAAAATTTTGTTCATCTGTAGATAAATCGAATAAATCACTTGTATTATTCTTAACATGTTGGTCTGCGGCAATCATAAAGCCAAAAGTTCCACATGCTGGATCATTACACTTTTCACCTGCTTTTGGATTAACAAGTTTTGTCATAACATTAATCAATACTCTAGGCGTAAAATATTGTCCTGCTCCGGATTTCTTTTCGTTAGCGTTCTTTTCTAAAAGACCTTCATATAAATTTCCAAGACCTTCTTCCCTTGCGGAATACCAATCTAAACCATCTATTGATGTTATTATTTTTTCAAGGTTTTTGGGTTCATCAATGTTGCTTATTGCACCTTGATAAATTTCTCTAATTCTACCTTGACATTCATCACCTAAATAATTTAGTAGTTCTTTGTAAAATTTTTTCAGTTCAATACCTTTTTTTTCTACTAATTTATCCCATCGATATTGTTCTGGAATTTTATCTTCGGTTCCAGTTTCTTTACTCATTTTTAAGAAAAGAATATATGTTAATTCTGTTACATACTGATGATATGTAATCCCGTCATCTCTTAACACATCACACAATTTCCATAGTTTTGAGACAATTTCTTTATTGTTCATGCAATATTTTCCTCATCATTATATAGATAATCATTGAGTTCATCTATAAGTTCTTGTAATTTCCCACCAAATCTTTTATCAATAGCATTAAATCCGCCTTTTGTTCTGAATGCACCACTATTAAGTATTTGTTTATCCAAAACTGTTTCTTCAAGTAAGCTTTTTTCTATTCTATCTAACCAATCTAACTGCATTTTATTAAATTCATGATTTAATCTAATTTTTGCAACAGCATTTTTGATTCTTCTTTCGTGGCTAATTAACGGAGAACCAAGTGCTTGTTGACGTATAAAACTGATTATGTCTGCTGCTATATCTTCATTTTTTAAATTTTTCCAAGCAGAATTTAACAAACCTTCATTAAATTGGTTTTCATCTAAAATAAGTTTTAATTCTTTTAAATCTGCTCTCGTTAAATCTTTTGGTCTTGTACATACAGTATTTAACGCTGCAATCTTATTTATATTGTCGTTAATAAATTCTTTAAACGATTCTATATAGTCCTCAGGTCGTTTACCATTTATATAATCTCTCGTATGTGTTGTTAAAGTATCATCTCTATCATCATATACTTTTGGTCTCGACATACTTTGTCTTTTTGTATCTAAAAGTAAAAATGCATCTTTATAAGCTTGCATGAATTCTTTGGATTCTTTTGGCGATTTGAAACGAGATTCAGCCACTATTTGTGTAGGAGTTTTCCCATCCGTTTTAATTTGAAATTTTTCCAATATTTCTTTAGATAAATTCTTTTGTTTTCTTTGAATTTTTGCAAATAATAAATCTAACTGGTTTTGAATATGTGGGTCGTCTTCAAAAGTTTCTAATCCTTTATATAAATCCTCTATTGTTGTTGTTACACTGTTTACAACAGGTTTCATAGTACTAACAGGAGATAATGATTCATACACACCAACAGGGTCATATATTTCAAAATGAGTTTTGCTAATTTCCGGACATAATCTTGTAGCACGACCTAACATTTGTTCAAATAATATTCTTGATTTTACTCTTCGTAAAAATACAAGTTTTGTAATTTCAGGAACATCAATGCCTGTCGTTAATAAGTCAACAGTAACAACAATATTAGGATATTGTTCATTTTTAAATCTTTTTATGGCTTCAGCAATTTTCTTTTTGTTACCACCTGCAACACTACCTGTAATTTTTAGCACTGCATCATTGTCAATACCATATTCTGAATATATCTTTTTCAAAATATCAACAATCATATCAGCGTGATCATCATTTACAGCATATATTAAAGTTTTTTCTCTGCCTTCTGGATTTATATCTTTAGCAATTTCAGCTAGTACGGTTTTATTAAAATTAGGAAGCACTATATCTCTATTGAACTTATCTACATCAAATTCAAGTTCATCCTCCAATTCTGCACTATTTACAATTTCTCCAGTAATAGGGTCATATATTGCAAGAGTATCACCTTTTTTATAATGCACTCCTTCTTCACTAAGTTTTGTTTTAATAGTATGTGGAGCATCATAATCAACTAAATATCCGTCAATTACTGCTTCTCTATATGAATAATTAAATACAGGTTTTCCAAAAATTTCAGTAGTGTGTAATGCCGGAGTTGCTGTTAATGCAATTTTAAAAGCATCAAAGTATTCAATTACTGTTCTGTATTTTGAAACATAATCATCTTGGTTTCTGTATAAAAGTTCTTCATCACTCATTTCTCTATCTAAAATGTAACCTCGGTGAGCTTCGTCAACTATTATTGCGTCAAAATCTGATACAGATGGGTATGTTTCGTCTTCTGGGTACATTATTCTTTTAACCATACTTTGAACAGTTGCAACTTGAATTTTTGTTGTTTTATCAATATCTTTATCATCAAGCTTATTGATATTATAAATTTGATTTAATGACATTAAATCTTCAAGTTTTACATCTTGAAATACATCCTGAGCTTGTTCTCCAAGGGCTGTTCTATCTACCAAAAATAAAATTCTTTTAAATCTTTTGCTTTTTAAAAAACGATATATCATGCCAAGAATTGTTCTTGTTTTCCCAGTTCCGGTAGCCATAGAAAGCAATGCTGTTTTCTTTCCTTCACCTAAGGCTTGCTCTACCGCTTCAATAGCCTTTAACTGATAATTTCTTAAATTTAAACCATCACTATCTTGTAAAAAATCATACGGCATATTTGATAATGTTTCTTCTGATTCTTTTTTGTTTTGTTCCAACATTTCCATTATGCCCTCTGGACTTATCCAACCTTTTAAAGCATATGGAACATTACTTTCCTCTCTTAAATCCAAGAACCATATTCCAGATTTTGTTTCAATTTGTTTTAAATACTTTCGTCCATTAGTTGCAAAAACAAATGGGACTTGAAAATCTTTACAACATTTTGTTAAACAATATTTAGAATCATTTTCTTTTATACATTTTGAGTAATCTTTACACTGATAATCAATTACTGACGGAATATCTAGCATTGCTTTTTTTGCTTCTATAATTCCAACTAGTTGTAATCCTATAAATAAAGCATAATCTGCGTATCCTGTTTTGGAAACTTTTGAATCAGTTGGCCATTCTGCAATTGCCTGATTAACCCCTTTTTGTGGTCTTGCACCTTTTGAATATCTAAGTTCTTTTGTATCAACTGTCCATCCAACTCTTCTTAATTGTTCATCAATAAAGAATCTTGTCTCGTCTTCAGAAATATCAAGACCTTCTGAAACTGTTTCAGCTTGCTTTTTACGTTCTGTATGACTCGCTTCTTGAACGACTTGCATTTGAATAATTTGTTCATTCAATGCATTAATTTGAGCCTCTTTTTCTCTTATAATTTTTTCATAATCCGTTGCAGAGATTTTTTCTGGCATTATAAAAGGTTGTGCTCGATATTGCCAATCCATGTAAACTTCGACAAACCAATTTGATAGACTATACGCCATTTTTAATAAAATTTTGGCATTTTCAACAGAGTCCAAACCGGCATGTACAGCATCATTTCTTCTTATTCTTAATGCATATAAAATATCGTCAATTATTTTAGGAAGAATACCTTCCTTTTTTAAAATTCTTATTTTTGTTGCTAATGTATTTTTATCTTCCGGTATGCTTAGTTTTTCAATATCAAAAACTGCATTAACAATGGTTTCACTTAAAAGGCCAAGTTTATATATACAGGCATTAGGGTCTGAATATAAATAGCATTCTGCGGTACTGCCCAACTTTGCAAGTTGTGGATAATATTTATTCAAATATTCAAAATTGGATGTTGGCAAAGCAGAACTCCTATTTAATACTTCCACATAATTATATTATCATGAACATGTAAATAATAAGTAAGTTAGGTATCTAGTTTTTAATGCAATTATCATAAAAATATTTAAAAGAAGAAAAAAGATGAAATAAAATTAACATATTTACAAAAGTCGAATCTTAGAGGAAATGAAAAACATTTATCTAAAAATCAAAAAGACTATATTGCAACATTTTTGTTTCATAATAATTTTGAAAATATTAATTTTTTGTTTATTTTTCTAATATTATATAGTTGGACTGTATAATATAAACATAACTTGTGAAAAATTAAGGGAATGTGTATAAATAAACTTTGTATGAGAAAGAGATCCTAATGACCAACTATAACATTTTTGTCGCAATGCCTTTTGGTACAAAAAAAGCTAATAACAAAAGATACAGTATTGATTTTGATGCAATTTATAATAAAGCAATCAAACCAGCAGCGGATGAACTTAGAATTCCGATTATTAGAGCAGATGAAGAAAATGATGGAGGTATTATTCATGCACTTATGATTGAGCGTTTAGTTTGTACTGATATTGTAATTGCTGACATTACAAATGATAATCCAAATGTTTATTACGAATTGGGTATCAGACATTGTGCAAGACCTTGTACTACAATTTTAATATATGATAAAAGTACAAGATTACCATTTGATATTCAACCACTAAGAGCAATTCCGTATGAGTTAAAAAAAGGCTGTATTAGCGATTTATCTGCGGAAGCACTAAAAAATAATTTGGTAAACAGAATTAAAGGTGTTATTAATTCTGAGCATAAGTGTGATAGTTTACCTTTTGCACTTATTGATGATTTCCCTAGGACAGAATTGGATGAGACAAAATTACAAATATATCAAGAACACCAAAAACAGCGAACAAATTTTCTTGACCAATTAAGAAATACAAAAACAATTGATAAGCTTATTGGGATTATTTCCGAGATGGATGGTAAGGATTTTCCTTATCAATATTTAATTTTTGAACTTATTAAAAGTTTTAAATCATTTGAAGCTTGGGATGATTTAATTCATTTTATAGACAATAAATTAAACTCTGCTCTTAAAAATTTGCTATATGTAAAACAACAAAAGGCATTAGCTTATAATAAGAAAGGAGATTTTTCAGATATTCAAACCTCTATAGTGCTTTTACAAGAAATTTTAAGAGAATATGGCGATTCTAGTGAAACATATGGATTAATAGGAAGTGCATATAAAAAATTAGCTATCCTAGACAAGACAAGTGTAGGTTATAAAACTAACTTAGAAAGAGCCATTTTAAACTACAGAGAAGGCTTTAAGTTTGATACAAGAGATTATTATACAGGTATTAACTTAGCAACTCTTTTGTTAGTAAAAGATTCTGAAGACTCTTTAGCTGAAATGAATGAAATTATTCCAATTCTTAAATACAATCTTGAACTTAATGATTATAGTATTTCTGCTGATTACTGGTTGTTAGCAACTGCTTATGAATTATATATTCTATCTAAAAATTATGATAAAGCAAAAGAAGTTTTAGGTTGGATATCTACTCTGCAACCTTTACCGGATAAATGGACGATAGAATCAACGATAAGTAATTTAAATTTAATAAAACAAGTTTATGAGGACAAATCATTACCTATTGATTGGTATGATGAATATAAGTCGTTAATTAACAAAAAGGAGAATTGATATGGTTATTAAAAAAGTATTTATTTCACATTGTTGGGATTACGAAGATGATTACGAAAAACTAAAAAAATGGGCGGACAATACACCACGTGTTACAATTTATGATTACAGTATTTCTGCTGATAAAAAATTGACAGGATTAACAGATTCCCAGTTAAAAGATGCAATTACTGAACGTATCCGTCAATGTAGTGTTTTTATTGTGCCTACTGCAGTATATTCCTCTTGTAGTGATTGGGTTGGTTTTGAGATAAGAACAGCAGTATCAATGAATAAACCTATATTAGGAGTAAATCCATGGGCGCAGAAACATTATTCGCAAATTGTAACAACAAATGCTGATAAAATTGTCGGTTGGCAGGAAAAAAGTGTACAAGCAGCAATAAAAGAATTAGCCAAATAGGATGTGAAAAGTTAAAATATACTGAATTAAATAATATTATAGATATCCCAAAACAAATTGGCTAGTAAAAAATCAATTATTAATTTTATCATATCAATCTCATAGTAAATTCAATCTTATTTAGTATGTCAAATTACATTACCTCTCAATAAACAATACTTACATTTTTATACAGCAAGCTTTAAGCCTCTTGGGTTGTTCCGAACAGAATAAATCCATTTTTATTATTATACCCAACTGTTATTTTCAAATCCTTAATATTATTCCAGCCGATTTGTGCAACCTTATGTACATTATCCATTGTGTATTCAAACGCTGCACCTCTAAACTCTAAAGGAACATCAACGTTATCCTTCAATTTTTCTTTTAAATATTCTGAAAATTCTATGCCCTCTTTTGTATAATATTTTCCGTCATCTTTGACTTCCATTTTTGACAAATTCAATCCCGTATATTCTTTAACCAATCTATACGCTTGCATTTTTGCAACAGAATTTTTATCAACATTAGTCATTTGATTTTTTGCATAAGAAAAAATATGTGATGAATTATTATTTTGTTCTAAGAGTTTTTTTAATTGAATCAAATTTTTGTCATTCTCAATTCCAGACAAATCGACTTCACGACTATATGGGTCGACAGAAATCAACAAAATATCATTATCATCCAAGGTAATATCATTATTTTTTAGTAAATTTTGCATATTCAAGCTTATTGATTTATGTTTATCAATTTTATCTTGTGCTTCGTAGTCTTTCCAATCGTCTTGAGTATAATTTAATCTTGGATCATTCAAGTTTCCACAACCAATTGTTCCATAACAAATAGCGTTGTAATCATTTTTATACATTGCGTATTTTTCAGGTTCTTCCCATCTTTTTGTATAACCGAAATTATCTGTTCCAAAATATTTTCTGCTTAAATATTGATGAACTTCATTTTCGGTTTTACATTGAGAACGAACTGTGCTTGCCCAGTCTGCAAGTCTTTCGTCCAACGCTCTTCTTGAAACATTAAGTTCTGAATAAGGATTCTCTGACGAACTTTTTGCCTTCAAATTGTCAGAATTATATGCATCAACCATTTGTTGATATCTATCTTGAACAGTTTCTGGTGAATAACGATGTGAATTATTATAGTAATTATAATAACCAATTTCACTCATAATAATAAATCTCCATTTTTAAACAAGCCAATCCTTTTGGCTTATAGTTAGCATATATGAGATATAGTTCCACAAAATTGTCAATTTCTAACTCATTAAATTTACAACGTCAATCATTTCTCTCGGCACAATCCTCATATCCACTATTATTTTACAGTTTTATTGTTTAACGCAAAGAGGTCCTTTTAGATAAATTTAAAATATCCGATTAATATGGAATTTCACCTCCATATTAATCGAACGCTGTTTTTAGTTTTCAACTAAATCTGCCCAATGTCCATGTTGGAGATTTCCATATAAAATTTCTGACATTCTCGTTATTTTATAAATATGTTCATCTTTCTTGCTCAATTTTCTTGATAAATCGCATTCATATCGGCTATTACATTTCATACAATTATAATTTGCTCTTGAACAATCTTGATTATACCTAGTAAAATACCCGTATTTTTTAACAAAAATTCTTCTCGCTAAAATACGATACTTTCTTAATTCTTGTGCAGGTCGAATATAACCATTAAAATATCTGTCAAATTCTTTTATAAAAAGTTTTTCGTCCATAATTGTAAGACATAAACGTTTTGAAAATCCTCTCTTACAAACATACTTAGGACAGGGGATTTCTGTTTTAATCCTCTTAACAATGGTTCTAACATCAAAATCCCACTTACGTGCTTCATAATCTCTTATCATTCGTCTAAAATAATGAATGTAATCAATTTTTCCAAAATTTTTATAAATTGTATGTCTAAGTGATGAAACCATATTTACCTCCTTTTCATTATTCTAAAAATACACTTCACCACTATTAACAACAATTCTCAAACTCATTTGTTGTGAAATACCAACTCGCAATTTTTGTAACAAAATTATAATAAATGTAAAAATCACCATAATTTCATGGCAATTATTTGATTTTACCTTTCTTTTATAAGACAACATAATAGTGTAAGTGAGGTAAATTATGAATATAAATCCGATTAATATTGTAAATACAGCAAAAACAGCAATGAACAACATTGCTTCAAATTTTAAAGGCAATGAAAACGCTGTTAACAACAAAGGTTTAAAAGCTGACACTGTACAAATTTCTAAAACATCAGCCAATGCAACACCTGAAACTAAAATGCTTTCAGCTGTTAACAAAATTTTAGATGAAGACTTAAACTTACAAAAAGGTGAAGCTGTAGTCGTTAAAGCCGACAAAACGCACGTACCTTTCTTAAAAGTCTTCGCAGAAGAAGCTTACAAACGTGGTGCCAAAGATGTTCACGTAGAAATCGCGCAACCAGAAATTGATGCACTTCAAAAGAAATATTGCAAAGAACCGGATTTTGCATACAAGCAAAAACGTACTGAATATTACGAAAAACAAGGCGCTAAAACAATCACATTTGATGCAAACAATGACCCTTATAAATTATCAAAACTTTCTGCAAAAGAAACAGAAGATGTTAAAAAGACTGTAAAAACTGAAATTCCTGAACATATTGAAAAGAAATTATCAGACGCATTTAATGAAAAAGAAGTTTTCCATACATTATTAAATGTTCAAAAAGGTCAACCAATTTCAATTTCAGCAGAACGTGAACACGAAAAAAATGTTTTAAAATTTGTTGAATATGCTTACAAAAACGGCTCTGGCCCAATTGATGTAAACTTTACAGAACCGGGAGATCCTGTAGGTAAAGCTAAATTAAAATACGCATCAGAAGATGCCTTAAAAGATGTTCCTTCATACGTTGCAGATACTTGGAGAGAACGAATTGATAGAAAAACTGCAAGATTATTCCTTGAAGGGAAAGACCCTGAAGGTATGGCAGATGTTGACCCTAAACGTATCGTTATGCAAACAAAAGCAGTTAACGAAGTTGTAAAACCTATCAGAAAATCAGGTCCTGAAAGCCAATGGAACATTATTTATGCACCAACAACAATGTCTGTTAAAAAGACTTATGCAGATATTCCAGACGCAATGAAAGCTCTTGAAAAAGCAGCAGAAGATGCAAAAAATATTAACCGTGTTGGTGGACTTGATGCCCACGCAGCGAAATTGGAATCTGTTGCAGACAAAATGAATAAATACCAGTTCAAAGAAATTCACTTCTACAGTGTTGATCCAGAAACTAAAAAACCAGACGGTAAAACTGATTTACACGTAGGAATGCACGAAAAATCAAGATTTAGAGCAGCTGCAAAAGAAACAGATGACGGCGTAAGATATATGGCAAACACCCCAACAGAAGAAGTTTTCTCATCACCTGATAAAACAAAAACAAACGGTTGGGTATCAACAACGTTGCCACTTTGCTTGAATGGTAATCTTGTTGAAGGTATCAGAATGCGTTTTGAAAACGGTAAAGCGGTAGAAGTTTATGCTGATAAAAACCAAGAACTTTGGAGAGAACATATCAATTCTGCAAAAGGTGGAGATATGTTAGGTGAAGTTGCACTTGTTGCAGATTCTCCAATTTTCAAAACAGGTAGAGTATTTAATAATACGCTTTTAGACGAAAACGCTGCTTGCCACATCGCAGTTGGCGCAGGCTTTGATGATTGCTTAGACGGAGCACAAGATATCAAAGACTACAAAGAAAGACAAAAATACATGGACGCAAATAACATAAATGATTCAAACATTCATACAGACTTTATGATTGGTGGACCAAACGTAGTTGTAGAAGGTATTACTGCTGACGGCAAAAAAGTAACACTTATCCAAGACAATCAATTCCAAATTTAATTGATAAATTAATATTTTAGAAGGCGAAACGATTTTTTAAATCGTTTCGCTCTTCTTTGTTTTATATCTTTATGCTATTTTATTACTCGGTAAGTAGGTAAAAATGGGATATCTTTTAATAGCAACAATATGTTTTTCATTATCTTTTGGTTTAATCAAGAGTCAACTGACAACCCTTCCAACTGATTTTGTTGTTATGCTTAGGCTTTTTTTTGCTTTCATAATATTTTTACCTTTCATAAAAAACTTTAATCTAAAAACTCACGCTAAATCCTTTGTTATCGGCATAATTCAATTCGGCATAATGTATTTTTCATTTCTAAAAGCGTTTCAATTTCTACAAGGTAATGAAGTTGTGCTTCTTACAACCTCAACACCAATATTTGTAGCAATTTGGGCTTCTCTATTTGGTGATAAATTTAAATTCGTTTATATCCTATGTATTTTAATGTCAGTTCTTGGTGCAGGTATTGTTGTTTGGCAAAACATTGAATTCTCTCAAATAGTAAAAGGTATTCTTTTAATGGAAACATCAAATTGCACCTTCGCTCTTGGTCAAGTTTTATGGAAAAAATTTATACCAAATAATACAAAATCAGAAAATCTTATGGCAAGTGCATATTTCGGGGCATTTTTCTTCATTTTACCGTTTGTATTTCTAAACAACGAATTATCAACAATCTCATTAACTCTCCCACAATTTTTATCAATTTTGTATCTTGGTGTCGTACCAACTGGTATTGGTTTTTACTTATGGAATAAAGGTTCAAAACTGGTAACCAGCTCAACACTGGCAATTATGAACAATTTAAAAATACCATTTGGTGTTCTATTTTCTATCTTATTATTCAACGAAAAAATAAACCTTTTGAATTTCGCCATTGGTTCTTCAATAATCTTAATAGCAATCCTCATAATGCACTTGAGCACAAAATCTCAAAAACGTTAAAACTTGACTTTAAAATTTTGACTTTGTAAAATAGTCTAAAGGGTTTTTACAAATGGAACAAAACAAAATTAGTGCAAGTCTTGAAGATTACATTGAAGCAATTCATCAAATTTCTCAAGAAAAACAAGTCGTAAAAGCGATTGATTTATCAAAGAGATTAGATGTTAAGCGTTCATCAGTTGCAGAAGCTATCAAAAATTTGCAAAAACGAGAACTTGTTACATACGAAAATAACGACATACTTTTAACTGAAAAAGGTCTAGAAATTGCAAAAGAAGTCATAACTAGACACACAACGTTATACAATTTCTTTGCAAAAATCTTAAATGTAGATTCAGAAGAAGCGCAACTTAATGCTTGCAGAGTTGAACACGTTATCACAGAAAACGCTTTTAAAAATTTATCAAAATTTGTAGATAAAAATTTGAAGGATTAGAATTATATTAAAAAAGAGGGCTGAACGACAAGTCGTTCAGCCCTCTTTTACTTTTAAATTATTTATTCTTGAGTTTCTTCTTTGTTTTCGGTCTCATCTGAATTTTCTTCAACTTCAACTTCAACAACTTCTTCTGAAACCTCGCTAACTTCAATAACGTCAGGAATATTCAAGATAGCTTTTTTCTTTTTCTTTTTCTTTTTGTGTTTTTTCTTTTTAGGTTTTTCTTCTGAATCTGTAGTCTCATCTTCTGATTTTTCTTCTTCAGAATTTTCGTTTTCAGACTCTGTTTCTTCTACTTCATCATCAGACTCTTCAGATTCTTCTTCGTCGTCATCTTCAGAAGTTTCTTCATCATCGTCTTCATCTGAGTCATTTTCATCGTCTTCAGACTCTTCTAAAGCCTTCAATTTTTCTTCTAATTCTTTCTTAGCTTCGTCTTCTGCTTTTAAAGTTGCTTCAATTTCTTCCTCTTCTTTTGCTCTGATTACAGGAATTGAAAGCATCAATGCAACAGATTCACCGTCGTTTTCAAAGTTCAAATCTAAAGCTTCTTTATCCATTTCTACGTATTTAGAAAGAAGGTCGATTAATTCGCCTCTCATTCTTTCTAGTAAATATGGATTCAAATTAGTTCTATCTTGCATTAAAACAAGTTTTAATCTATTTCTTGCAACGTTTTTTGATTCGTCAGCTTCTTTTTGTTCAATATTTGAGAAGAAGCCAACAATCTTATTATATAATCCAGCGAAAATATCCTTCATTCCCTACTCCTTACCAAACAAACCTTTAAAAAATCTAACAACTTTTGACATAAAATCTTGTGGCTCATCAATATCCAAGAATGGAACTTCTTCACCCAAAATTCTTCTTGCTATATTTTGGTAAGCTTGACCTGCAAGTGATTTTTCATCGTTTACGATTGGCTCACCTTTGTTTGTAGAAGTGATAATGCCTGTATCTTCTGGAACAATACCGATAACTTCTGTAGAAAGAATTTCTTGAACATCTTCTACACTCATCATATCGTTTGATTTAATCAAGTTTGGTCTAACTCTATTAATTAATAGTTTATGACTTTCGATGTGTTCTTTTGATTCCAAAAGACCGATAATTCTATCAGCATCTCTAACAGCTGACATTTCTGGAGTTGTAACTACGATTGCTTCTGTAGCTGGAGTTGTAGCGTTTTCAAAACCTTGTTCGATACCAGCAGGACAATCGATTACGATATAATCATTATCTTCTTTTAATTCTTCACAAATTGTTTTTAATTGGTCGCCTGTAATAGCTGTTTTATCTCTTGTTTGAGCAGCAGCCAATAAGCATAAGTTAGGATTTTTCTTATCTTTTACTAAAGCTTGTCTCAATTTGCATCTTTCTTCAACAACGTCAACGATTGTATACACGATGCGGTTTTCCAAACCAAGTAAAAGGTCTAAGTTTCTTAAACCTAAATCTGTATCAATAAGAACAACTTTTTTACCTTGTTTAGCAAGAGCTGTTCCGATATTAGCAGTAGTAGTAGTTTTACCTACGCCACCTTTACCAGATGTGATTACTAATACTTTACCTGTCATTATTTCTCCTTGTTTTCAAATGTAGTATTTATAACAATTTTATTATCTTCAATTCTAGCTTCTTCTGGAGTGTAAGAAGATTCTTTGTGAACATAAGGAATGTTTACAGTATCAAGTCTTCTTGCATAGCAGTTAGCAATTCTAAGTTGAATACCGTTCAATTTCAAAGCTCTAATTGTGGCGTTTTCGTTACCTTTAGAACCAGCATGAGCAATACCGCCTAAAACACCCCATACGCAAATATCACCACGAGCAATAATTTCACTTCCTGGGTGAGCATCACCGATTAAAACAATGTGTCCGTCATAAGTAACTGTTTGACCTGAACGTAAGTTTTGTTTCAAGTATAGAGTTGTCAATTTTGATAAATCTTCTGTATCTGTTCCAGATTCAATAATATCTTCAACTTCCATTGATTCGTAAGGTTCTTTTTCTAATAAACCTTCTTCAACAGCAAGTTCTTTGAAAGCAGTGTGGTCATCGTTGTTTTCAAATAAAACAACCGATTCTTCATCAGAATTGAAATCGCTTTCTTCTGGTTTAATTTCTGGAACTTCTATTTCATTTTTGAACTCAATTACTTGAATATTAGCTTTTTCAGCTGCATCTTTTGTTTCTTGAGAATTTGTATCAACAAAATTCAAAGTGCAATCCATAGATTCAATCAAAGCTTTAATACTCAACAATTGAGATTGGCTTAAAATTACATCTTCTAATTTTAAACATATTTTTTTATTTTTAGTTTCCGGCATATCTAATATTGAACTAAGTTCATAAATCACATCAGCAGCGCTTTTTGCGTTACTTAGATTTACTATAAAGCCGTTTTCTACAAAACCGTTTTCCAATTTAATATCCTTTCAATATCTTTACAAAGTAATATTATATTAAACATTTGTTAAGTTCAAGAAAAATTTATTCTTTTGTAGTATAAAATCAATAGAAGAGGGCGAAAGATATGTTAACATTAGACAAAATTTATAAAGCAGCACACACATTAAAAGGCACTGCGAGACTTACCGACTTAATTCCAGCGCCAAATCTTAATCCAGAAAGCGAGATTTATTTGAAAGCGGAAAATTTGCAATTAACAGGATCTTTTAAATTAAGGGGTGCTTTTTATAAGATTTCAACTCTTTCAAAAGAAGAAAAAGAAAAAGGTATCATAGCTTGTTCAGCTGGTAATCACGCACAAGGGGTTGCTCTTTCAGCGCAAAAAGCTGGTATTAAAGCAACAATATTTATACCAAGTATTGCACCAATCTCAAAAATTGAAGCTACAAGAAAATATGGAGCAGAAATAAAATTGATTGACGGTGTTTACGATGATGCTTACAATGCAGCAGTAAAATATCAGCAAGAAACAGGTGCAATCTTTATTCACCCATTTGATGATGATGAAGTTATTGCAGGACAAGGCACAATCGGTCTTGAACTACTTGAGCAATTACCAGAACTTGATGCGGTAATCGTTCCAATCGGTGGTGGCGGATTGATTTCAGGTGTTGCATTTACTATTAAAACTTTAAATCCTAAATGCAAAGTTTACGGTGTGCAAGCACAAGGTGCTAAAAGTATGATTAACGCTCTTGAACATCACGAAATTGAAACTCTTAAATCAGTTGCAACATTCGCAGACGGTATCGCTGTTAAAACTCCTGGGGAAAACACTTTTGATATCTGTTCTAAATATGTTGATGAAGTTATTTCAGTATCAGACGACGAAATTGCAACAGCAATCCTAACTCTTATTGAGCAACAAAAACTTATTGCAGAAGGTGCGGGCGCTGTTTCAGTTGCAGCAGCTATATTCAATAAATTACCTATCAAAGGTAAAAAAGTAGCTTGTATCGTTTCTGGCGGTAATATTGACGTAAATATTTTATCAAGAGTAATTAACAGAGGTCTTTTAACTTCTGGTAGATTGACTGACTTAACTATTGAACTTTTAGATAAACCAGGTCAATTAAGAGAAGTTTCTACAATCATTGCAGAACACGGTGCAAACGTTATTAAAGTAAGCCATAAACAAGGTGGCAAAGGTACTGATATTAACGGTTGTTTCTTGAACGTAACTATGGAAACAAAAAATCACCAACACCTTGAAGAAATTAAACAAGCTTTTGAAAAAGCAGGTTATAAAATCAAAGAAAATAAATAAGAGGTAAAAAATGAAAAAAATAATTTATACAAAAAACGCACCAGAACCAATTGGACCATATTCACAAGCAATTTTGGTTAACGATACATTGTACGCATCTGGTCAAATTGCAATCAATCCAGAAACGGGCGATTTTGTTGACGGTGATATAAATATGCAAACAGAACAAGTTTGCAAAAATATAAAAGCAATCCTAGAAGCATCTGGAATGACATTTGAAAACGTTGTAAAAACAACTTGTTTTCTAGCATACATTTCAGATTTTTCTAATTTTAACAAAATTTATTCAGAATATTTTGTTTCAAATCCTGCAAGATCATGTGTCGCAGTAAAAGAATTACCAAAGAATGCATTGGTGGAAGTAGAGATTATAGCTACAAAATAGACCATGCCAATTAATAAAAAATCCATGCTTTCGGGCATGGATTTTTTAATGTTTTTACAAAACTTCACAAAAAATAGCAAAAAATGAAATCATGAAAACATGCGCCAATCATGGGTTTCCATGGTTTGAAAGCCGAGAACCATGTAATAGCACATGTTTAAAACCCTTATACATTGCTAAAATCAAGACTTCATGCATGTTTGCATGGTATGTTGCGAAATGTGAATATAGGGCTAAAATTGGCTTGAAAAAAGAACCTTAGTACTTATAATGTTATTAAAGCAATGTTAACAAAGCTTTTCAAAGCAATTGAAGCATGCTTTATGGGGTAAAAACTGCATGAAATCTATATTGTTTCATGTGTCAATAGTTGATTAAAAATATATACAAAAAACATAATCTTGGAGGAAAATATAAGTGTTTAGAAGTCGTGACATGGGCAGAGCTGTAGCCGTTAGAAGATGGACACCAACAGCATTAGATTGTTACAAAAGAGGCTGTAACTGCGAAGGCTGTTTTTATAAAGATTTCTTTTCAGGCTCTTCACAAAAATGTCAAATGAAAGCTTCTGTACTTGAATTAGTAAGAGTACTTGGCACGCCTGACGTTGAAATTCAACAAATTATTAATGACTAATTAACAATACAATTGATTTATTTTTATGTTTCTTATATTGTTAATATAACAAAAGAAGCATTAAATATTGGAGGTTTATCAAAATGCACATATACGTAAACGGTAGAAATATTGAAATAACAGACGCAATCAAATCTTATGTAAAAGAAAAAATCGGTAAGGTTGCTGGTCACTATGATCAAATTCATGGTATCGAAGTAGTTTTATCTGTTATTAAAAATCCTGCTGCAAGCGAAAAACACGTTGCTGAAGTTACTTGTAAATTAAATACAACTTCTATCCACTTAGAAGAAACAGCTGAATCTATGTATGCAAGCATTGATTTACTTTCAGATAAATTATTAAGACAAGTTCAAAAACATAAAGACAAAGCTTTAACTTCAAAAGATAAAGCATCTTCAATCAGAACAGA
>SAMEA104315432__coassemble_577_pt1 | contig 17463 bp, 18 predicted proteins | sample SAMEA104315432__metabat2_low_PE_018 | metagenome-assembled genome bin SAMEA104315432 (sample SAMEA104315432) | gut metagenome | biome: Monkey gut; feature: monkey-associated habitat; material: faeces | place: China | collected 2013
CTACGGCTTCGCCTCTATTTATTATACTTTTAATTATACTAACCGCCGAATGTTTTGAATTCACTATCAACGTGGTCTCCGATAACCTTATCAAGTGCTTCAAGCTCTGTTTTTAGTGCAGATTGTTCAGTATCAAGTTGTTTCAACTGCAATTCTAATACTTTATCTTGTTGTAAAATCATAGAAGTTTCTGCGTTAATGTTTTGACATTCTTGTTCATACAAATATTGTTCATATTTATATTGATTGTATGCGTCTTCGTATCCTACTTCATCAACTGTTTCTTCAACGCTAAGAGCTGAACAGCCGTCGTTATATGATTCACCAATATCTGTTGCAGATGGATTGAATTGTGATGTTCCAAACCATACTCTTGATACTGCTTGAGAAGTTTTATTTACGCTTGATGGATAAGTTGAATTATCTGTACCGGCTACTGTACGGCAAGCTACAAAGTATTCTGTGCCGTCGATTGTAATTGTTTTTTTAGTACTGTATCTATAACTACCAGAATTATCTGAAGGCTTACTATTATCTGCGTAATCTGTTGGTGTTGTGTCAGCGGTCATTGCCTTGTAGATATCATTATACTGTTCTTCTGTTAAGTATGTTTTTGTACTTGAACCAGGTAATTTGAATGCGTATTGTACTTTTGTGTAATCAGCTTGGCTAGGAGGAGTTGGAACTTTAAGTGCTAACATTTCATTGTAAGCATTAGCCGATTTATTAGCAAGAACTGTTCTCGCATTATTAATTTGTTGACCTTGATATTCAACGTTTGTTTTTCTTGCTGTGCATTGTAAAAATCTAGCTTGTGATGCTGCTAAGCCCATTTATTTTCCTCTCTAATGATAGTATTATACTATTGTTCATGAAATAATTTAATGATAATTACCCAAAAATCAACTGTATGTATGAGAGGAAATTTTAACAAATTTTCATGGTTTGAAAACTTTTGTTTTATGTTATATTATCGTATTTGTTATGAAAGAACTTTTTTCAAAATCTTTTAATATAATCATATTATTTTTGATTTTGGCATGCGCCGTAGTGTTGAGAGGTTTCTATTTAGAAAGTTCAAATGGTTTAACTCTTTCTGAAATAGAGTTTTTCAAAGGGTTTTCGCTATATAATTTTGATGAAATTTTAGGAAACTTGTTTAGAGGTGAAGTTATTATCAGTCTTCCTTCATTGTTCACTTCTTGGTGGTGCAATTTATTGGGCGATGATATTTATTTATTGAGATTTTTCTTTTTAATCTTTGGCGCTCTAACTTGTTTATTAGCGTATTTTACGTGTGAAAAACCACAAAATTATATTTGCGTACTTCTTTTTGCAATAAATTCTTTTTTAATATTCTATTCTCAAGAAGTTGGAATTTATGCTTTTTTGGGGTTTATCGGAGTTTTAAATATTTATTCTTTTATAAAAATAACTAAAGATGATAAAGGTTATGTTTTGTGGGGAATTTCAAATATATGTTTGATTTTAACCTCTTTGTTTTCAATATTATTTTCATTATTAGAAATTTTAGTTTTGTTCTTGTTTAAGAAAGAGGACAGAAAGTTTTTCATAACTTCTATAATAAGTTTTATTTGTATAATTCCTTATTTTGTTTATATTTTATACGCTCACAATTTTTACATAAATAATTTTATTGATATTGATAATGGTTATCAATCAATATTTACGATTATACAAAACCTATTTTCTCCAATGTTAATAAATGTTGCCAGTGCAAATGTTTTAAGCCATTTTCAAACCTTATTTAGAGAGATAAATTTCTATTCTTTAGGTTTTGTGATTGTTCCTGTAATTATCGGTTTATATTTTATTTATGGCTCATTTACAAAAGATAGATTTAATATAATCCTTTTTGTGATGGGAATTGCGTATTTATTCGTAAGAGGATTATTGCAATTCTTGTTTGGTATTCCGTTTGACAGTGGCGAATACATTATCGTCGTTGCCTTAATGCTAATTTTAATGGCAAAAGGTTTTGACAAAGATGCTTTATCAATAATTTTATTAATTTTATTTGTAGCATTAAATGTTTCTTATTTGATAATTGATGAAAACTCTGCTTTTAAAAACCAAAGAAATGGCATTTTGACAACTACAGATTTTATCAATACAAATTTATCTACAGGGGATGTTGTTATTACGTGGACGAAGATTGTGGATTTTGAACATTATTTAGGTAAAGAAGTTGATTTGCTAAATTTCAAAGATGATTTTATTGATAAAACTGAGAAAGAATTGTTAGAGTCTCATATTTTGAGCAACAATATGTTGGCAAAGAATAAGAGAAACTCTCTACGTCAGTACTTTGTAAGTAGGGCTTATCCTAAAAATACGATATTTATTGTAAGGGTTATTTATGGAAAATTACAAAATAACAATAGATTATTTATAATTTATCCGAAAAATTACAGTGATGATTATAATAAATTCTTAAATGAAGTTGCAGAAGATGACGAATTTTTCAATATGCCTTACGATGAATTAATGGAAAAATTGACGTTAGTACAACTTAACAAAATTCTTTCTGAAATCTTAAAACTTGAAAAGAAAGAAGTTCAAGATAATTTTATTATTAATGTTTATAAAAAATAACTTTTTGTGATAAAATAAAAGAAAAAATTTGGAGATAAATATGGAAAATTTAAGAGATAAATACGAAGTAGTAATCGGGTTAGAAGTACACGCACAACTAAAAACAAAAACAAAAATCTTTGCACCAGACGGTTGTGAATTCGGTTGTGAACAAAATACACAAATCAGCCCAATTACATTAGGTATGCCAGGGGTTTTACCTGTTTTAAATAAAGCAGTTGTTAATATGGGTATTTTAACAGGTTTAGCATTAAACTGTGAAATCGCTGAAAAATGTAAATTCGACAGAAAACAATATTTCTACGCAGATTTACCAAAAGGATACCAAATTTCACAATATGATGAACCAATTTGTGGTAAAGGTTACTTAATGGTAAACGGCAAAAAGATTGGTATTACAAGAGCTCACTTAGAAGAAGATGCTGGTAAATTAGTTCACGCAGGTGCAGACGGTTTAGCTGGTTCATCTTATTCTTTAGTTGACTTAAACAGAGCTGGTACTCCACTTTTAGAAATTGTTTCTGAACCAGATATGAGATCTCCACAAGAAGCAAGAGCTTACATGGAAGAATTAAGAAACATCGTTAGATATGTTGGTGTTTGCGACGGTAACTTAGAAGAAGGTTCTATGAGATGCGATGCTAACATTTCAATTATGCCTAAAGGCTCTAACAAATTTGGTACTCGTGCTGAAATCAAAAACGTAAATTCATTCAAAGCTTTAGAAAGAGCTTTAGAATATGAAATTGATAGACAAATTGAACTTGTTGAAGACGGAGAAGAAGTTGTTCAAGAAACAAGACTTTGGGACGATAACGCTGGTGTAACTCGTTCTATGCGTGGTAAAGAAGACGCTCACGATTACAGATACTTTCCAGAACCAGATTTAATGCCTCTTGTTATTTCAAGAGAATGGGTTGAAGAAGTTAGAAAAACTATGCCAGAACTTCCTGAACAAAAACGTGAAAGATATATGAGCTTAGGTTTGAGCGAATATGATGCTTCAGTTATTGTTGAACAAATGGATTTGGCTATGTTCTTTGATAAAGTTCTTGAATTGGGTGCTAATCCAAAAATCGCTGTAAACTTCTTAATGGGCGAAATTGCAGCTTACTTAAAAGAACAAAAATTATCTATTAATGAAACAAAATTAACTCCAGAAAACTTGGTTGAATTAATTTCATTGATTGAAAAATCTACAATTTCTAACAACATCGGTAAACAAATTATTATTGATATGTTGAAAGACGGCGAAAAAGCTTCTGCAATTGTAGAAAAGAAAGGTTTGAGTCAAATCACTGATACAAGCGCAATCAAAGAAATTTGCCAAAAAATTGTTGATGCAAATCCAAACCAAGTTGAAGCATACAAGGGTGGTAAAAACCAATTATTCGGTTTCTTCGTAGGTCAAGTTATGAAAGAAACTAAAGGTAGAGCTAACCCTCAAACTGTTAACCAATTATTAAAGGAAATTTTAGGATAACTTAATGGAAAATTTATTATTAAGAAAAAAAACTTCGATGGAGAAAGAAATCCATCAACAACCTTTGATTTTATCAAGAATACTAAAAAGTTTTTTAACTGATGATAATGAGATTAAGCTTGATGTTCCAGAAAACATTAAGAAAATAGTTTTGGTTGCAAGTGGTTCTTCATACCACTGTGCAAGATATGGCGCTGATTTGTTCGGACAAGTCGCTGATATGGAAGCTAGAGCTATTTATTCAAGCGAATTCCTATTAAAACCTAAAGTTCCATCTGATGAAGGTTTGCTTTATATCTTTATTACTCAATCTGGCGAAACTAGTGATACTTTAAGAGCGGCTAAGAAAGCTAAACAGCTTAATATGCCAATTATGTGTATTACTAATAAAGAATATTCGTCAATTTGGGAAATTTCTGATTATAAAGTTGATTGCCACGCTGGTGAAGAAAAAAGTATCGCTGCAACAAAATCTTTCACAGCTCAAATGTTGTGCGTTTATTTATTAACTCTTAAATTTGCGCAAAAACATGGTGCAGATATTACAGAAAAATTGAATACTGTTAGAACTTTACCAAAAGTTGTTGAAGAAACTTTTGATTTTAGAAAAAAAGTTGTTCAATTGGCAAAACTTTTAAAAAGAAAGAAAAATATTGTTATTACAGCAGACGGAATTTCTTATGCTTTAGCTAAGGAAGCTTCATTAAAGATTAAAGAAACATCTTATTTGAACATTAATGCAAATATTCTTGGTGAATTTATGCACGGACATGTTGCGGTGTTGAATAATTCTTGTTCTTTAATCTATATCTCAGCTTCAGGTGTTTCTTACACTGCAATGAAAAATTTGGAAAAAATCAAAAAAGATTATAATCCACCAATTTTCATTATTGGTCGTTCTCATGAAAATATTGTTCCAAACTTGAACATTACTATTGATAATGACGATGCAACTATGAGAATGTTTTCAAACGCAGTTGTAATTCAAATGTTAGCCTTAGAAATTGCACTACTTTTGGGTAGAAATGTTGATAAGCCAAAAGGGTTGCATAAAGTAGTTAAAGAAAACTAAAACATTATCTTATTTACTTATTCACTTTATTATTTTTGCGTTAAAATAAATATGCAAAGAATATAAAAGGTGAAAATTATGTGGGATTATACAGAAGAAGTTTTAGATCATTATAGAAACCCAAGAAATGTGGGTAAGATTGATAATGCAGACGCTATCGGCGAAGCTGGTTCATTGGCTTGCGGTGATGCGTTAAAGATATATTTGAAGATTGAAAACGGAATTGTAGTTGATGCTAAATTCCAAACTTTTGGCTGTGGCTCAGCTGTAGCAAGTTCTTCAATGATGACAGAAATGATTATCGGTAAACCTCTTGAAGAAGTTAAGAAATTAACTAACAAAGATATTGCCGATGCTTTAGGGGGATTACCTCCAGAAAAAATGCACTGTTCGGTTATGGGACATGAGGCTCTTGAAGATGCCTTAAAGAACTATTATCATGATGATAAAATGTTTGACGACAAAGAGTCTCAAACAACTGACAAGATTGTTTGTACTTGTTTCGGTGTAACTGAAAAACAAATTTGGAATGCTATTAAAGAAAATAATTTGAAAACACTTGAAGAAGTTACAAATTATACAAAAGCTGGCGGTGCTTGCGGTAGATGTAAAGGTGCTATTCAAGATATTATTAACACTTATCTTCATAAAGAAGAAAAGGCTAAAAAAGAAAAACCTGCAATGTCTTCTGCACAAAAGATTTTGAAAATTAATAAAATTATTGAATCTCAAATTGCACCAGAACTTCAAAAAGATGGTGGAGATATTGAACTTGTTGATATCGACGGTAACAAGGTTTATGTAAAATTACACGGCAGATGTTCACAATGTAGAAATTCAATATTAACTTTAAAGGCTTTTGTAGAACAAACATTAAAAGACTCAATTGATAGCGAAATAGAGGTTATAAATGTTGAACAATAATTTAATATATTTGGATAATAATGCGACAACAAAAGTCGATGAAAAAGTACTGGAAAAAATGCTTCCATATTTTTGCGAAGAGTATGCAAACCCTTCTAGTATGTACGATTTTAGTAGAAAAGCTTCAAGTGCTATAAAAGAAGCTAGAGAAACAATGAGAGATTTCTTTAATGCAAAATCTGCAAATGAAATTATCTTTACTTCTTGCGGTTCTGAGGGCGCAAATACAGCTATTCGAGGACTTTTGAGCGCTGATAAGACTAAAAAACATATTATCACAACAAAAGTTGAACACCCTTGTGTTTTGAATGTATTTAAATACTATGAAAAACAAGGTTATAGAGTTGATTATATTGGTGTTAATTCACATGGAGAACTTGATTTAGAAGAATTGAGTTCAAAGGTTGATGACGAAACTGCTTTAGTTGCAACAATGTGGGCTAATAATGAAACAGGGGTGATTTTCCCTATTGAAAAAATTAGTAAAATCGTTAAGGAGAAAAATCCTAATACAAAATTGTTTGTAGATGCGGTTCAAGTTGCAGGTAAGATTGATATTGATGTTCAAAAAGCTGATATTGATATGTTGTCTGTTTCTGGACACAAATTCCACGCACCAAAAGGTGTTGGTGCTTTGTATGTTAAAGCGGGTACAATGCTAAATCCTTTGATTATTGGTGGACACCAAGAAAGAGGTAAAAGAGCTGGTACAGAAAATGTTCCTTACATTGTCGGTATCGCTGAAGCTGCAAGACTTGCTAAAGAAAGCTTGGGCTTTGAAGCTACTGAAATTAAACGTTTGAGAGATAAACTTGAAAACGGCTTAATTAAAAATATTTGTAATGCAAAATTGAATACAGGTGTTGCAAATAGAGTTCCAAATACTTCAAACATTGGTTTTGAATATATTGAAGGTGAATTGATTTTATTACACCTTTCTGATGTTGGTATTTGTGCAAGCTCTGGTAGTGCTTGTACTTCAGGTTCATTGGAACCAAGCCATGTTTTAAGAGCTATGGGAACACCATTTACTGCATTGCATGGTTCAATTAGATTTTCTTTGAGTAGATTTACTACAGAAGATGAAATTGATTATGTAATTGCAAAAATGCCTCCTATTATTGAAAAATTGAATAGTATTTCACCTTACCAAGATGAAATAATGGCATTGGAAAATTTAAAATAAAAACTGTAAAAAAAATATCTTGAAAGCCAACGATAAAATAATGTTGGCTTTTTTATTACAAAATGTAAAGTGAGCAACTTTTGCCTAGCAAGTTTATTTTTTAGAAGTTTTATAAGTATGAAAATAAAAGAAGGTTAGAAGAAAAAATAGAGGTAGGAAAATGAACGTTAATACAAATTAAAACGTAGCAACACCAAGCTTTCAAGCAAGATTAAAAAATAATAATGTAACTGAAAAAGTTATTAATAAAATGAATGAAATACAAATGACTGAATTCAAAGAAGCTTTAACAAATCTTTCAAAAGTTTCTCCAGATGACGTTGTAGAAATTTCTGCAAAGAAAAAATCATCTTCTCGAGGATTTGGTCCTTATGAAGTAAATAAATATTCAATAAAAAATACAAAAGACAGTGGCGAAGGCTATATGTTCAAAGCTACAACAGGCAAACTTGAACCACAAGATTTAATTGATGTAATTAAAAAGGTTGTTAATCCAAAAACAAAAGCAGGAAAAGCCGTTTTACCAGAAAATAATGTAAATGTTCAAAGTCCAGCTGAGGCTAGAGAACAGAAGAAACAAGAGATTTTGGATATGATGGCATAGAATAAAATTTTAAAGAAAAAGAGGCGATTTTGTACAAAGTTCAAAATCGCCTTTTTTATCTCATACAAATAGATGTATTTTTTTTCTAAAAATCTTGTAAATTATAATTATGGAGAACACGGGGAAAAAAGATTTGTTGGCTTCTGAAAATGAAGCTAGATACAGATTTATAACAAATCCGCATAAGATTGATAATTATGACTCTGCTATTTTAGAAGACAGAGCCTATCTTGATTTGGATAATAGAGCCCTTAGATTAGAGTATCAAATTAGTGTTCTTGAAGATGATTTAGATATTATCAACAGGGAACTAGATGGTGCTATTTCTATTGACGATGAAGAAAATATCAAGGTTTTGAAACGTAAAAAGTTGAGAGTTGAAAGACAGCTTAAAGTTTTACTTTTCAAATACACAAAACTTGATTTCGCATCGAAAGTTATTGCGCTAATAAGTTCAATTTTTAAAAGAAAAAATTCACACAGAAAAACTATAGGAGATTTAATGTTAAAATACTTCTTATCAAAAATTTCTAAAAAGTTTAAGATGATTTACGACTTAAAGATATCTTTAGAAAAATTATCAAGTATAAACAGAAGTGTAGATGAATTAATAAGTATGCAAGCCCCAGTAAAAGGTGGAAAAGACAGATACGAAAGATTAACTACATACATCAGTAAGGCAAATTCAATTCACAGTGAAATCTCTGACAACATAAAAACAGATAGATTTTCTGTACAAATTTAAGAGAGGATTTTCTTAAAAACTAAATAAATAAAGCATTTTAGCCCTATATACACCTAAAGGTTTATTTTGTCCTGCAAAAAATCAACCTTTGGGTTGATGTTCATATACATTAAATAAAGTATATTATATGTGGTAAGTAATATAAAAAAAATAACTTGGGGCAAAAATGACAAGCGCTATTTCAGGATTAGAAATAACTTTGCATAGAATGAGCGAGATTGAACATAGTTTTCAATCACTAATGTCTCGCTCTGGTATGTCTTTGCAAACACCAGAAGCGCAACAAGATTTCCAAAAAATTCTTGATAAGACTGTTCAATTAGAGAAGGCAGACAAAGCGCCTACATCTACAAATGCAAATGCATCAAGAGCGGAAATTGACAGCTTAATTGAAGAATATTCTGCAAAAAACGGCTTAGATGCTGATTTTGTAAAAGCTGTTGTTCGTCAAGAATCTGGTTTTAATCCAAAAGCTACATCAAAATGTGGTGCAATGGGCTTGATGCAATTGATGCCTGCGACAGCTAAGGGTTTAGGCGTTACAAATGCTTATGATGCGGAACAAAATATTTATGGCGGAACTAAATATTTGAAAGGATTGTTAGACAGATTTGATAATAACAAGGAATTAGCGCTTGCTGCATACAATGCCGGCCCTAACGCTGTTAAAAAATACAAAGGCATTCCGCCTTATGCAGAAACTCAAAACTATGTTAAGAGTATTATGAAAAGCTACGATAAATTCAAAGGAGGAGCTTAATGATACTAAGAGGTCTTGAATCAGCTGCAAACGGTATGCTTTCTCTAATTGAACAGCACGACAACATTGCAAACAATCTTGCAAACGTAAATACAACAGGTTATAAAAGAACTGCTTTAACTTTCAAAAATATTATGGACAGTAATCTTTACGAAAATAAAGGAACTCTTTTAGACGGAGAAACAAGAAATCTTGGAAACTTGTCAGTAGGTAGTGAAGTTCAAAAACTAACATACGATTTTTCTCAAGGAACTTTGATGAGAACTGACAACCCATTTGACTTAGCAATCGAAGGCGACGGTTTCTTTAAAGTAAGAGACAACCAATCTGGAGAGATTTCGTACACAAGAAATGGTTCATTTACTTTAGACAGAAGTAAGTTCATTATGACAAAAGAAGGTGAATACCTATTAGACCAAAACGATAGACCTATTAAAATTGATATTTCAGAATTGGATATGAATAACAATAGACAATTCACAGTAAACGAAAGAGGTGAAATCGAAATTAACGGTAGATACGGTAAAACCTCATTAGATCAAAGAGTTGCAATATATGACTTTGAAGACAAAGAAAAGTTATTTAATATAGGTGGTTCAAAATTCGTATCAAAAGATATGGAAAACAATCCTCCAGTAAGAGCGGAAAAGTTCACAATTGTTCAAGGTCATTTAGAAGCATCAAATGCAAACGTAATTCGAGAAATGCTGAACACAATAAACACATCAAGAAATTACGAATCTTTATCAAAGATAGTTAAAACAAGTGGCGATACATTATCATCAGCATTATCGGTAGGCAGAATTAAAGTTTAGAAGGTAAGGAAAAGAAATAAATGTTAAGATCATTAACAACAGCAGCAACAGGTATGATAGCTCAACAAAATTACTTAGATGTAATTTCAAACAATGTTGCTAACGTAAATACAACAGGTTTCAAAAAAGTTCGTATCGAATTTCAAGACTTGTTGTCTCAAGCTGCAAGAACACCTGGTGCGTTAATGAACCAAGGTACATACCAACCAGTTGGTATTGAAATCGGTTTAGGGGTTAAAACAGCCGCTACAACTCGTATCTTTACTCAAGGTATTGCAATTTCAACAGGTAGAAACTTAGATATCGAAATCGAAGGTGAAGGTTTCTTACAAGTTATGAAAGAAGACGGTACTTTAGCTTATACAAGAGACGGTTGTTTACAAGTCGATGCAATGGGTCAGTTATGTACAAATGACGGTTTACTAATTCAACCAGCAATGACAATTCCAAGAGACTGCTCAGAAATTACAATTACTCAAGACGGTAACGTATCAGTAAAATTGGGTGGTGAAACAACACAAACAATCGTAGGTCAATTGCAGTTAGTAAAATTCCAAAATCCATCAGGTTTGTTATCAATTGGTCATAACTTGTACGTAGAAACTCAAGCCTCTGGTAACCCAATCCAAGATACTCCTGGACAAAACGGTATGGGTCAAATCGTACAAGGTTTCTTAGAAGGTTCAAACGTTCAGATTGTAGATGAACTAATCGGTTTGATTAAAGCAGAAAGAGCATTTGAATCTAACTCTAAGATAATCAACTCTTCAAGCGAAATCTTGAAATTAACAAATAATTTATCATAAGTAATTTAAGATAAAGTAGGTCGGATTTACTAATCCGACAAAACAAATAAGTAAGTAGGTAAGTAAGTGAAAAAAGTTTTAAGTTTAATAGCATTGATAATGGTTATGATGACTTCTGTGAAAGCAGAAGCTCAAACTTTGACTGTTAAACAATTTGAAAACGAAATTTCAAAACAAGTTATCAAAACTTACAAAAATTATACAGATGCAGATTTATCAGTAAAAATCTTGCAAGTGCCATTCTCAACCTTAAACATCAGAGACGGTGTTGTAACTTACAAAGTTACATCTAACAATGATAAATTTATGCCAAGAGATGTAAAAAAAGTTGAAATCTTTGTTAATGGTAAATACGAAAGATTTATGATGATTCCTGTTGAAGTTAAAGCTTACAAAAATGTTTTAGTTGCAAGTGAGGCTATCAATAGAGAGTCTGCAATCACAGCTATGAACACTGTAATGCAAAGAAAAGAAGTTTCAAATGTTCTTTCAAACGTTATTACAAATAGCTATCTAAAAAGAGACGTAGTTTCTAAAAAAATGTATAGAGAAGGCGAAATTATTGATAAAAGATTTTTGGCAGCAAGACCAGACGTTGCAAGAAATCAAGAAATCGTAGCTTTATTTAAATCAAGTGGCGTTACAATTTCAATCACAGCAATTTCTCAAAGCGAAGGTAATATTGGTGATTACGTAATGCTAAAAAGTCCAAAGTACCAAAGAGTATATAGAGGAAAGGTTATTGCGCCAAACAGAGTTTTGGTAACAATGTAAAAGTAATAAGTAGGTAGGAATGGTAAGAAAAGTATTTTTAAGTTTATTAATATTAACAGTAACAGCGATGACAGTTAACGCTGAAAGTTTGTTCAGATTAACAGCATCACAAGGTTATACTGCTTCTCCAAAATCTTTGTATGCTGGTGTTAGAGCAACATCAATTGGAGATACTATTTCTATTGTTATAAGTGAAACAATTACAAGTTCTGACAATTTGACTTTTGCTTCAGATAAAACTTCAGAAACAGTAGATAATTTCACAACATTCTTAAAAGATGCATTTCACTTAAACTTCTTGAAAGATGCTGGTAGCTACGGTGGTTCAAACACTGTTGAAAGTTCAGCTAACCAATCAAGAAGCATGAATTATGCAAACACAATTACAGCTCAAGTTGTTCAAGTTCAAGCAAATGGCAACTTGGTTGTACAAGGTAAAAAATCAATCGTTAGTGGTAACGAAAGAGTTGATTTAATCGTATCTGGTGTTGTTGACCCTCGTTGGATTAATGATTCTGGTGAAATCGATTCAAGCAAAGTTGCTAACTTACAATTCGGCTTGTCAGGTAGAGGTTCAATCTCAAGAGGTCAAAACGAAGGTATTGTTAACAGATTTATTAGATACTTGTTCTAATAACAGAAAAATAAAAATATTTAGGGAAAAGGTAAGTAATAAAATGAAAAAATTAATAGGTTTATTTTTAACAATAATGATGACAGCAATGATGCCAGTAAGCGCATATGCTGCAACAGTAAGAATAGTTGATATCACACACGTTAAAGGTGTTCGTGAAAACCAATTAGTAGGTTACGGTGTAGTTGTTGGTTTACCAGGGACTGGTGACAACTCTCGTTCAACACAAATTACTAACAAAATGTTATTAATGAACTTAGGTACAGTAATTGAACAAGAAAACTACATTCAAAAAGGTGCAACAGCTGCCGTAATCGTAACAGCGACAGTTCCTCCATTTGCAAAAAATGGTGATAAAATTGATGTTACAGTATCAACAATGGCAGATGCTAAGAGCTTAGAAGGTGGTGTATTAGTTCAAACAATTTTGAAAGCTCCAAACGGTGAAGCAGTTGCAGTTGCACAAGGTCCAGTTTCAGTTGGTGGTGTAAATGCAACAGGTAACGCTGGTGGTCAAAGAAGAACTTCAATCACAAGTACAGGTAGAATTCCAGACGGTGCTATTATGGAACGTGATATCGACACAACAATTGGTGATGAAAATTCAATCATTTTATCAATTGATAAATCAGATTACACAATGGTTGCAAGAATTGCTCAAACAATCAGCAATTTAGTTGCACCAGCAAAAGCAATCGACGGTAGTTCAGTAGAAGTTACAATTCCTGCAAACTTCAGAAATAACAGAGTTGGTTTCTTATCAATCATTGAAAACTTAGAAGTTAAACCAACAATGGAAAAAGCAAGAGTTGTAGTAAATGAAAGAACAGGAACTGTAGTAATCGGTGCAGATGTAAAATTACTTCCAGCAGCTGTAGCTCACGGTAACATTACAGTAACAGTTTCAACAGAAACATCTGTTTCACAGGCAAATCCATTTAGTAATGGTGAAACAGTAGGGTTTACAAATGAAGATGTAAACGTAGAAAAAATGATGGGTAGAGTTGTAGAAATGCCAGCAAACAGCAATTTGAATGATTTGGTAAAAGCTTTAAACTCAATCGGAGTTGCACCAATCGATTTGATTTCAATTTTGCAAGCATTGAAAAAATCAGGTAGCTTACAAGCAGATTTAGTGGTTATCTAAGGGAAAGAAAAATGGATTACATTCAAACAAATTATGCGACAAATGTTGTAAATAACGATGCTCAAATCTTTAACAATATCAAAGGCTCTGGAGATAAGAAGGCTCAGTTAAAGAAGGTAGCAAACGAATTTGAATCAATGTTCATAACAAGGATGATAAGCTTAATGGACAAAACAGTCGATAAAGAAGGCGGTATCTTCGGGGCAGATTCAAAATACGAAAACACTTTCAAGAGTTTCGTTTTTCAAGAAGTAGGTAGAAACCTAGCAAGCAATGAACATACATCTTTCGGATTTGCAAAACAAATTTATCAACAAATGGAAAGATATGTAAACTAAAAAATCTAAGTGAGTAAGTAATAAATTAAATTAAAATTAATGAATGGGTAAGGTAAGGAAATTATAAAATGGTATTAGGAATAAATTCAGGTGTAACAAATCCAATTAGCATGTTAAATGCAACAAAAGCATTCAGCGTTGCACAAAAACCAGTAAGAGAAGCAATGCAAGTTGTAGACACAACGTCAAACGGCATTGACTTAAAGGATACACAGGATTTATTAATTAATAAAAATATCTCAGAAATTAAAGAATTAGCAAAATGTGTTGGTACTGATGATTTAACAGTTGATGATATTAAATACGGTTTAAAATATGGAAGAAGCGTAATCGCAGATTTTACATTATAATAAGAGGAAAATTTTAAAATGAACGAACAAATATTAGGACAATTAGAAATAGTTTTCAACGAAATATATTCTGCATATTCAAAAATGGCAGATTTATATGAAGAAAAAAAAGAAGCATTAATAAAAATGAATCCAGATGCACTAAAATTAACAGATGATTTAATTTTAGAAACACATTCATTGTTGGTTGATTTGAATAATGAAAGATTAAGAATTGTTCAACAACTAGGGGTCGATGAGATGAATATATCTGAAATTATCGAAGAAGCGGAGAAAATTAACAGTCCTTTAGCAGAGGAATTTAAAAATTTTAAAGTTAAGTTTAATGAAGTTTCAAAGAAAATCACGTTATTAGAGCAAACAAATGTGGAACTAATAAAACATGGACTAACAATGTCAAATAAGGTGCTTGATATTATTATCCAAGCATGCACACCACAGTCGACAGGATATGATTGTCACGGAAAGAACAGTCAAGGTTCTGGCATGGGCATTAGTTCAGTTTGTGAAGACGCTTAAAAAGGAGTTTAAATGTCAATCAATTCAGCATTAACAATGGCAGTAAATGCCATGCAAGTAAATCAACTAGCATTTAACGTGGTACAAAACAACGTTTCTAACATGAATACTACTGGGTATTCTAAGCAACGTGTTAATTTGGCTACTCGTGCATTAGGTGGTACACAAGCTTTAAACGCTCAAACTCAAGCATATCGTAATGCTGGGGTTCAAATTGCGTCTATTTCTAGATATTCAAATGAATATTTAGCTGAATATGGTAGAAATAATAATTCAAAATTAGCTTATTTCTCTACTGCTGCAGAAATTTCTAATCACATTACAACTTTAGTTGAAGAATTATCTGATGGTGGTTTATCAAAAGCTTTTGATGATTTTTATACTGCTGCAACAAACTTGCAACAAAAACCTACAGATAAAACATCAAGAATGGATTACATTGAAAAAGCTAATAATGTTGCTATTTTGTTAAATTCAAAATACAAAGATTTAACAGATTACAGAACAACATTAGTTGGTGATGGTACAGGCGCATCAATGGACGCTTCTCAATTAGCTGATAATGTTAATAAAGCTAATAGTTTGTTAGACGACTTAGTTCAAATTAACAAACAAATCGTAAGCTCTGGTACTTTAAATTCAGCTGCTAATAACTTGTATGACCAAAGAGATGCTATATTAAGTGAATTGTCTAATTATTTAGACATTACTACAACAATCGATAATAACGGTGTTGCAACAGTATCTCTAGGTGATAGAGAATTAGTTAGACATACAACTCTAACTGCTAAGTTCTCAATGGAAGCTAACAATACAATTGAAGATGACCAAAGAGTTACAATCAATCTAGTAGATGCTGACGGCAAACTTTTAAAAGCAAATATTAATGACCAAATTCAAGGCGGAAGTATTGGCGCAATCCTTGATATGGGTGGTAAAAGCGATACTGATTTAACTGTACAAACTGCAATCGATTTATTGAATAACTTAGCACAAGGTTTTGCTGAAACATTAAACAGTATTCAAAAACAAGGCTGGAATGCTGACGGAACTCCAGATAAAAATGCTAAAGATTTTGCAATGGCAATTTCAACAGATGCAGATGGCAATATGATTTTAGCTGCACCAACAGAAGACTTCTTTGTAACAAATGACGGTTCAAATATTTTAACAGCTGGAAACATTTCTGTTAATAATATTTTAAGAACTGATTCTGACAAATTAGCAGTTGCAAAAGTTACAAGAGAAGCAGGTAAAGATGTTAATGCGTTTTTTACTAAGGTTACTGATGCAAACGGAAACACTGTTATCACATTAGACGGCAATCCAGATAGATTTGGAGTTGGTAATGGTAAAAGCATGATTGATGTTTTGAATACAAGAAATTCAACAACTAATTCAAAATTAAGCAATCTTGCACCAGAAGACTTCTTGATGTCAGGTATTTCAAAAATTGGTATTCAAGCGGACAGTATTGAAAACCAAGGTACTTCACAAGAATCAATTGTTAAATCTATTGAAGATAGATTAATGAGCGAAACAAGTGTTGACTTGAACGAAGAGTTAACAGATATGATTAAATATCAACGTTCGTATCAAGCTTCTGCAAGGGTTTTCAACGCTTGCTGTGATATCTTAAATACACTGGTAAGCTTAGGTGCGTAATTAAGTAAAAGGATATAAGTTAAGTAGAGAAAGAAATAAAATTTACACAAAGGAATAAATTATGTTAACAAGAACAACATCAAGCCAAATGTCAAATTCATTAGTAAATTACATGGCTAGTACGCAAGGTAAATTTAATAGATTATCAACTCAGTTGTCTACACAAAAAAAGATTAACTCTATTACTGATGATGCTGTTGCTGCAAAGTCTATTCTTAGTGCAAAAAGAGAAATTAACTTATACAACGGCTATATCAAAAATATGCAATCAGCACAATATGAATTGAATGCTGCAAACGATACAATTAAAACTTCGGAAACAAAATTGTCTCGTGCAAAAGATATTGCATTAATGGCTGCAAACGGAAGTTATTCTCAAACAGAAATCGATGCTTTCAAACAAGAAGTTGACGGTATTATTGAAACAATGAAATCATTGGCTAATACTGAATATGGTGATACATATTTATTCAGTGGTACAGCTTCATTACAAAAACCATATACAACAGAAACTACAAAAGGTAGTACAATTACAAAAAATGATGACGGTACATATCATGTAGTTCCAAGTGATACTACTAAAGCTGAATATGATATGGAAATTAAAAAACTAGCTGGTGAAACTGAATACAAATGGTATGTTGCAGGTACAGAAGATGAAGTTCCGGTTGATGACTTAGTAACTTCAACTACAAATATCAATTATAACGGTACAAACGAACCAAGAAAAATCTTGATTGGCGAAGGCGGTATTGAAGAAGAACTAAGTATCGTTGGTTCTGATATCTACGGTAAAGGTACTGTTACAACTACATTTGGTATTAATCAAGAAACTGGTGAACCTCAATCAACTGTTGCAACAGATGCAAACAGTGAAGGTGGCTTGTTATCATCATTGTACGAATTATCAGCAGCTTTAGAAGCAAATGATTATGACGGCATTATGCACTCAATGAGTGGTTTAGATGAAGGCGTTGTAAACTTGGCTGCAAATAAAGCTAAAATTGGTTTAGCTGGTAATAGAT
>SAMEA104315432__coassemble_578_pt1 | contig 17436 bp, 17 predicted proteins | sample SAMEA104315432__metabat2_low_PE_018 | metagenome-assembled genome bin SAMEA104315432 (sample SAMEA104315432) | gut metagenome | biome: Monkey gut; feature: monkey-associated habitat; material: faeces | place: China | collected 2013
CGTTCGCGTTAAACGGCAATTCCGAGTTTTGCTATCGTGATTTCATCACTACCGCAAAAGCTCTCCAGCCTCTGCTCACTCGCGCTATTTATGTTGAGCAGGATTGTATGTGCTCTTCAAGTACAATTCTCTAACTTGTTTGTAATCAGCTTCTGCTGGAGCATCACTCATCAAGTCTTTAGCTGCTGAGTTTTTAGGGAATGCGATTACATCACGGATAGAATCTGTTCTTGCTAACAATGCAATCATTCTGTCTAAACCGATAGCCAAACCAGCATGTGGTGGTGTACCGTATTGTAATGCGTTAACCATAAAGCCGAATTTTTGTTGAGCTTCTTCTTCTGTTAAACCTAAAGCTTTAAAGATTTTCTTTTGAACTTCTGGTGAGTGAATTCTAACTGAACCACCGCCTAATTCTGTACCGTTGTATACGATATCGTAAGCGATTGATTTAACGTTACCTAAATCACCACTATCAAGTTTGTCTAAATCTTCTAGACAAGGTGATGTGAATGGGTGGTGCATTGCCATAAATCTTTGTTCTTCATCTGACCATTCAAACATTGGGAAGTCAACCACCCAAAGTAAAGCGTGTTTTGATTCATCAATCAAGTTCAATGCTTTACCAAAATGTAATCTTAATCTACCCATAATATCATAAACTAATTTTGGTCTATCAGCTACGAAGAAGATAATATCACCATCTTCTGCTTGAGCTCTTTCTTTGATTTGTTGAGCTTGTTCTTCTGTAACGAATTTCAATACTGGTGATTTTGCTGTACCGTCTTCGTTGTAAATGATGTTAGCTAAAGCTTTTGCACCAAACGATACTGCTAATTTTGTAATATCATCAATTTCTTTTCTTGAATATTTAGCACCACCTGGAATTCTGATACCACGAACGATACCGCCCGCTTGAAGAGTTTTCTTAACAATATCGAATTCTGATTGTAAAATGATATCACCGATATCAAATAATTCTAAACCAAATCTTGTATCTGGTTTATCAGAACCAAATCTGTCCATAGCTTCTTGCCAAGGCATTTGAATGAATGGAGGCTTAACTTCAACACCTGCAGCTTTGAAACCTTCAACGATTAAACCTTCAACAAGTTCAATAATATTTTTTTGTTCAACAAATGACATTTCGATATCGATTTGAGTGAATTCGGGTTGTCTGTCTGCACGTAAGTCTTCATCACGGAAACATTTTGCGATTTGATAATATCTTTCAACACCACCAACCATTAATAATTGTTTGAAGATTTGTGGTGATTGAGGAAGTGCATACCATTTACCAGGTTGTACACGAGAAGGTACTAAGTAATCTCTTGCTCCTTCTGGAGTTGTTTTGATAAGAATTGGTGTTTCAACTTCTAAGAAATCGTTGCCATTCATGTAATTTCTAACAGCTTGAACAACATCGTGTCTTAATTTTAATTTGCTGTACATTTGAGGACGTCTGATATCTAAATAACGATATTTTAATCTTACGTCTTCTGAAACGCTGTCATCATCTAAAACAAAAGGAATAGGTTTTGCTTCAGATAAAATTTCAACGTATTCTGGATAAATTTCAACTTGACCAGTAGGAAGTTTGTCATTGTAAGTTTCTTCTGGTCTTCTAGTTACTTTACCTTTGATAGTGATTACATATTCACTTCTAATTTTTTCAAAAACTTTATGAATTTCAGGATTTTTTTGTGGATCAGAAACTAATTGGAAAAATCCTGTTCTATCTCTCAATTCAATAAAAATCATACCGCCTAAGTCACGAACGCAATCAACCCAACCAGAAAGAGTAACTTCTTGGTCGATATTTGATAAATTAAGTTCGCCACAATTGTTTGTTTTCATTCTTAATTGCATATTTTATCTTCCTTCTTCTTGATTAATACAATTATTTTACCAAAAACAAACTAAAATTGTATAAAAATTTTCAAAAAAAATGGAACTCGATTTGAGTTCCAAAAATTTGTTTTCCTCGTTTATTATCTTTACCTATTTCCCAATCCTTTATCCTATGATAAAAAATCTTTTTTGTGATTATGCAACAACTTTAGAAACAAAGTTGCAAATATCGTGAAGAGTATCTTGAACGAATTCTTTAGCTAATGTAGATACTGGTCTGTCTTCAATGTGATCGAATACGAAGTAGATAGGATCTTTAGAGTTGTTGAATCTCATTCTTCTATCGTTTTTATTCAAGTATTCTAAATTGTCTCTGTTTTGTGCAATTAGTGTACCGAATGCTGTCATTTACTCTGTCTCTTTCGTATCTCTCTTACATTTATATAAAGTAAATTAAGTTTAAGAAATTGCCATTTTTGGAGCATTTTTCTTAACATTTCTTAATACAGAACCAGCACACCTAAAATTTTAGCTGTGCAAAAATAAAGATAGATTTTCCCAATTGTATTTATATAAAGTATTTTTCTAAAAAATAATTGCCTTTTAACTTATGCTTGAATTTCAGCCATCATAAGTGGTAAAATAGCTCTATGAACAAACCAGCAGAAACAATAATTGATTTTGAAAACATTTACGCAAACTACGGCAATTTTCAAGCGCTTAAAAATATAAACCTAAAAATTAAAAGCGACGAAAATTGGGCAATCTTAGGTGCCAACGGTAGCGGAAAATCAACTCTTATAAAACTTCTTACCAACGACCTTTATCCAAACACATCTTACGAATTTAAAAAAGAACTTTTTGGCAAAGACCGTTGGAACATTTTCGAGTTAAAAAAACTCTTAGGCATAATAACAAACGAACTTCACGTAAAATTTATGAATTGCGAAAGTTACGTAACAGTTCAAGATGTTGTAACAAGCGGCTACTACAGTTCAATCGGTTCATATAAGCACCACGTCTTCACCGACGAAGAGCTTAAAAGAGCCGAAAAAACAATGAAATTTCTAAACATCTTAAACATAAAAGACAAAAAAGTTCACGAATTAAGCACAGGACAGTTGAGATTAGCAATTATTGGTCGTGCCCTTATCCATTCACCAAAAGCCTTTATTCTCGACGAGCCAACCGTAGGTCTCGACATAAAAGCGCAACGTGCTTTTATAAAACTATTTGAAAAAATTTCTAAAGAAACGCCAATCATCTTAATAACTCACGACATCTCAGAAATTTTTCCTCGCATTACAAATGTAGCGCTTATCCACAAACAAACAGTCTACAAACAAGGCAAAAAAGAAGATATCCTAACTTCCGAAAACTTATCAGAAATCTTTGAAACACGAATAAACCTTCAAGAAAAAGACGGAAGATATTTTATTACCTAGTTATGATATTTACATCTTCTAGTTGCAATAGAAAAATTTTAAATATATAATTATTGAGCAATTCACAAAATAAGGATTTACACTATGGAAGACAAAGAAATAAAATATTCACCATTGGAAGAATTCATAAGCGCATCAACTCACGCAATCGGAACCCTTTTATCAATCTACGGGTTAGTAATGTTAATCGCTGCCTCACGCAACCCTGCTGAAACAGCCTCAACATCAATCTTCGGTGCAATGATGTTCTTATTATTCCAATCATCAACGCTATATCACGCAATGGTTAACGAAACAGCTAAAAAAGTTTTTAGAAAAATCGACCACTCTGCAATCTTCTTATTAATTGCAGGGACATACACGCCATTCTTCATCTTAGTAGTGCCATACCCAACTTCAATCGCACTTCTAGCAATGACTTGGTACATCTCAATCATGGGTATAGTTTTCTCATGTATAACAGTTAAATTCAAATACATCAACACAGCCCTTTACCTTGTAATGGGTTGGCTTTCAGTCTTATTAGTTTGGAGACTCGTTGAACTTAATCAAATAAACGTAATCTGGTACCTTCTAGGTGGTGGTTTCGTTTACTCAGTAGGTTGCATCTTCTACTTACTAAAAAAAGTTAAATTTACTCACTGCATCTGGCACCTATTCGTTATCGGTGGCGCCGTAATGCACTATTTAGCAATTATGAGTTTGTTAACTAATCCTTAGGGTAGATAATTAAAAAGTTAGAAGAGGCGAATTTTGCAAATGCAAAATTCGCCTCTCTTATAAAAAACTACATTTTGGCTATAATTTCTGATGCTTTTTCAACAAATTTCAAACAAGGTCTTTCCTTGTAATATTCAGGAGTACGTTTTGTCGGAACATATCCGTCAGGTTCAATATTCAGCAATTCACGACAAATTATTGTGCCATATTCTTTTTTAAATTCTTCTGCCAAATCTTGTATTCTTTTGTAATGTTCGCCTTTTATTTCATCATTATTTGGAACAGTATAACCAGACTTTAACCCTGCAATCAAAAACATTGCAGAGACAGCGCCACAAACCTCTCTAAGTCGACCCATTCCACCACCAAGAGAAGATGACATTTTTAACCCTTGTTTAAAAGGTATGCCATAGTCTTCGCAATATGCACAAAATACTGATTGTGCGCAATTATAGCCTTCTAAAAACAAGTCTCCTGCTTTTTTAATTTTATCTTCCATTTTTCCTACTTTTTCATTTCTGTATAAGGAAGAGTCGTAAACCCACATTTTTCATAAACATGGACAGCTCTTTCATTTTCTTTTTCAACTTCTAATCTAAAAATCACATCTGGATAAAGTTTTTCTATATATGAGAAAAATTCTGTACCAATACCAAACCCTCTATATGCAGGTTTTATGTACAAATCTTCAATCCAGTAACAAGCTTTTCCGAACTCAGTAGAAAAACTTTTTGCAATCATTGCATAACCTTGAATTTCTTTTTCATTATAGAAAACATAGCCTTCAAGATAAGGTGAATTATTTACGCAATTTTCAAAATCGTTATTAAAAATTTCTTCAGAACCATTAGTAAAAACAGCGTCAGAAGAATAGAAAGTTTTCATCATTAAAATGATGTCTTCCCTATCGTCTTTTTGCATTTTACGGACGTTGAAATTATTCATAACTAAGTTCCATAATACTCAATTGCAGTCAAATCGTCTTTCCAATTCATTGCATCATTAATTTTTGCAATTGTTTTTGGAAAATGTTGTTGTAAATATTGTGCACGAGCACCGATACTTTCAACATCTTTGTCTGTGTATGCGTTTGTAATTGCGTTTGTTTCAGCAACAATTTCAGACAAACCGCCCCATTTGCCGGAATAATGACCTAGGGCTTGTGTAAAGTAATCAATAGTTTCTCTTTCAAGTTCTGAATGTGTTTTGTTGAAATTTTCACGTTCTTTTAAATATGTTTTTTGTATATCCGGATTACCTGTGAATAATTTTGATTCCCTATAAGTTTTAGGGTTTTTCACTTCTCTGTCTCTCGCATGTCCTAATTCGTGCAAGAATGACATCAAATTATCACCAGTTCTAATTGATTTATCTTTTGGGTTAAATGATGTTTCTCTAAGTTTGTCGTCAGCGTCGTTTCCTTCTATATTATTTACACAATCAACAACTTCAAAAAGTTCATCACCTGAAACTTTTTTCATTAATTTCTTTAGTTCTTCTGTATTTCCTACAAATTTCTTTTCAAAATCTAAAGAAACCTCTTTATCGGTATGTAAATTTTTAACAGTTAAATTTTTATCTGTTGTTTTAATATCGTATTTGTAGCCATTTTTTGATGAAATAAAGTGGTTATCATCTATAACTTCAAATGTTTGAGAATTGCCCATTAAAACTTTGCCGTTTTTATCGGTGATTTTGTAATCTATAATTCTATTTCCTCTAGGATCATCTTCGTATAAAAATTGCGTACGAGTACCATCAGCCGATTTCATATCTTTTTTTATAGATTTAATACCTGTTTTGTAATCTATAGTTGATTTTGAGACTTGTTTAGTTTTTCCGTTAGGGTATTTAACCTCAACATCATACATACCCTTTATTTGAGAAGGTTTCATTATTTCTGTACTAACAGTTTCGTCCTTGTCGTTTTTCTTTTCGATTGTTTGGCTTGTCAAAATAAATCCACGTTGTTTTTCGTCAAACTTTTGATATTGAGTTGTAAGTGTATTATTTCTCATATCAATAGAACGAGAGAACATTTCAAAACCCTCGCCCTTTTTCTTTAACCTTCTAAATGAGGCTTCTTGCATTTTACCTGTTTTAGTATCAAATTTGAAATTGTAGCCAAGTGGATAGTATTTGTCTACAACTTTTTCAGCATGAGTTACAGGATAGCGTTTAAAAGTCATTGAAAATTCATTATCTGGTTCAAATTTATTGCCTTCAAATCCCTCAGGATACGCTTCTGCTTCTTTCATTTCAGAAATAGCGTTATTTACTTTGTCGTAGAACTTGTCGTCATCAATATATTTTTTTAAGGCATAGACTTTTTTCATATCTTTCATTTCAAAAAAGGTGTTATCTTTAAAGGTGTTAATTGTTTCTAAATCAATGTCACCTTTTTTATATGCTTTTCTAAAATCATTAACTTCATCGCTCTTAAATCTAGCGCCACCGTATTTGGATTGCATATTTTCAACAATTGAAGATGCCTCATCGGCAGAAAGTTGTTTGTTGTTTTTGCCAGAAAAACTTACGGTATCTATAATAGGCGCATTTAAGTTCGCAAAAGGTTTAGTAACGTTTTTGTTGTTACTAAAAAAAGTTGTTTTTGGAGTTGTAAAACTTATTCTGCTAACCTTCATTTTCCTACCCTAAAAAAGTCTTACGTTCCATAATACTCAATTGCAGTCAAATCATCTTTCCAATTCATTGCATCACGAATTGCAGCAATTGTTTTTGGGAAATGTTGTTGAAGATATTGCATACGTGTACCTAAAATTTCTACATCGCTATTTGTATATGTATTAGTTAAGGCATTTGTTTCAGCAACAACTTCTGCAAGTCCACCCCATTCGCCGTTGTAATGACCTTTTGCTTGCGTAAAGTAATCAACATGGTCTCTTTCGATTTCTGAATGAGTTGCGTTAAAGTTTTTTCGTTCCTCAACAAAGATTTTTTGAATATCTTTGTTTCCTGAATACATTCTATTATTTTCACCAGTTAAGAAATCTTTTTTCTTCGCTGTGGCGTAATCTTTTGAGTGTCCTAATTCATGCAAAAATACCATTAAATTGTCGCCAATATTAATGTTTTTTGTCAACATGTTGTAGCGAGAGTCAAGAAGTTTGTCTTTATCCTTACCGTTCAACTTTTTAATATTATCAACTGTTTCAAACAATTCGTCCCCAGGAACAGTTTTCAACAATTTTAGAAGTTCTTCTTTGTTACCTTTGAATTTCTTTTTAAAATCAATAGTTGCTTCTTTTTCTGTGTGTAAGTTTTTAACAGTTAACTTTTTGTCATCAGTTTGAATATCGTATTTATAGCCGTTTTTAGATGAAATAAAGTGATTATTATCTATAACTTCAAAAGTTTGAGAATTACCCATTAAGACTTTACCGTTTTTATCAGTAATCTTGTAATCAATAAGGCTATTTCCTCTGATGTCTTTTTCTAATAAAAACTGAGTACGAGTACCATCAGCTGATTTCATATCTTTCTTAATTGAAGTTACACCAGTATTTTTGTCGTAAGTTGATTTTGCAATTTGCTCTTTTTTGCCATTTGCATAATTAACTTCAACATCAAACATACCTTTAACTTGAGAAGGTTTCATAACTTCTTCTTTAACCATATTGCCGTCTTTGTCATTAGTTCTTACGGTTTGTTTTTTCATAGACAAACCTTTTGCACCAATTTCATCAATTCTATTAACTTCTGTATGGTTTTTGTAGTCAAAAGTTCTTGTTTTTAGATGAGGAGGTAAACCAGCTTCAATCTTTGAATCAGTTTCTTCAATTACATCAAGAGAATCCGCATCAAACTTGTATGTTTTACCTAAAGTTCTATAGTTGCTATTTATAATTTCATCAAGTTTATTACTTGTTTTTTCAAATTTTAAAGTAAATTCTTTTGTTGGTTCATACACATTTTGCTTAAAACCAGTAGCGTCTTTACCATTTGGAACTTTGTCCATTGCTTTGAAAACCTTATCAAAGAATTTGTCGTCATTTCTATCTTTTTTCATTTGATAGATTGAAGACATATTGTAAAGGTCGAAATTTGTATCTTTAAAAGCCTTAACTGTATCTACATCAATTAAGTCATCTTTGTATAATTTTTGGAAAACGCATTTATTCACAAAATCATATTGTGAACCATCAGCTTTTTTGATACTTTCAAACTCAGAAGTTGCATTACGAACGTCATCTTCATCATGTCTAATAAAAGTATCTTTAATAGGTTCGTTTAAATTAGCTAAAGGTCTATTAGCATTAGCTTTTGTACCAACTTTTGGCAAGCCGATTTTTATACCACCGATTTCCATATAGACTCCTTAGTAAAATGTATATTTTTGTACTGAAATTATAACACTTCAAAGGTTCTTTTTCAACACATGTATTACAATTGTAATGATAAATTTAAACAAATTTTAATAAAAAAACCTTGAAATAAAATTCAAGGTTTTTAATTTGCTATTATATTCCGATAGAACTTGTTAACGAACTGCTTTCGACACAAAATTAGCAATTTCGTGGAATGTATCTTGTACAAATTCTTTTGCCAATTGTTGCATTGGACGATTTTCGATTGTATCAAAGATGAAATAAATCGGGTCTTTAGAATTGTTAAAACGCATTCTTTGATCATTTTTATTCAAGTAGTATAAATCAGATTTGTTTGTTTTGATTAATGTTCCAAAATTTTGCGTCATAAAAAAATACACTCTCTAATCTTTTACATGTATATAAAGTATTTCTGAAATAGCTAATTTCAGCATGTTTCAGAACTGTAACAAAATTTTACAAAAGAAAAATTAACCTTTATAAATGAATTTATTTTCTTTTTCAAGAGAGATTTCTTTTTGATTTTTTAAGTAATCAATAAAAATATCTTGTTCGTGAGAAGTTGCTTTAAATTCTTCAAGTTTTTCAGGCAATTTAGTCATTAATGTATATTTATCAATAGCAACTTTGATTTTTTTGACAGATGGATTTAACGCATCAATTGTTGTGTTGTCGTCTAATTTGATATCGTCAATGTAAACCTTTTCGCCTTCTGCATTCAATTTTGGTTGAGTAGAAGCACTAAATGACATGCCTGAAGCTCTGCATAAATCAGGAATAACAGCTCTTGGTTGATATTTTTCCCAATTTGCATTTAAGACTTTTACCAAATCTTTTTCAGTCATATCAACAACGCCTACTTCAGAATTAAAAGGAAGCATTGCATATTTAATATCATAAGTAGTAATTTTGTCGTTTGCTCCACCTCTCAATGTTGGTGCACCAAACACAGCAACTTGAACGCCTTCATCTTTATATTTTTCAAGCATTGCTTTGCCATAATGCGAATGAATTGGATTTTCTAATAATCTTTCTTCTGTTGGGTTTTTAGGATTGTAAGAACCTTTAACTGTGGCTAAAGTTTCATTTTTACCAAGATATTTTTCCATTATCGCATTAACTGATTTTGACTCTTCAAAACCGTCTAAATTTACTAATTTGTTGATAATTTTATCTTGTTTTAAAACACCTTTTTCATCAAATTCTACGTTCAAATATCCTGCATATTTATTTAAACCACCAGCTTGTGTAATCAAAACTGGTTCATTTCTTTTTGACATTACAAGATTTAATTTTTCATTTCCACCTTTATTTTCAGTGTTTACACCGTCAATAACAGTATGAGTATGACCACCAATAATGATGTCTACACCTTCTGTTTCTCTTGCAATTTTTAAATCTTTATCGTCGCCATAACCAACGTGTGAGCACAAAATAATTTTGTTAACACCTTGAGACTCTAAGTTTTTAGCCTCTTCATTTATGGCTTTAATAGTTTTATCAATATCCATGACTTTTGTTGGATTTTCTCCAACTTCGTTTTTACCAATGTATGAATCAATTGGCGCAGCACCGATTATACCAAACTTGTGCCCACCCTTCATAAATGTAGCAGACTTAACAAGTTTTTTATCTTTTAATCTATTTGCTAAATCATTTTTTTCATCAACTTCTATATTTGTACAAACAGTTTTAAACTCAGCTTTTTCAAGATTTTCAGCTAAACCTTTTGATTTTGCAGAAAACTCATGGTTGCCAAGCGTTGTAGCATCAAGTTTGAATTTGTTCATAAATTCAACAAGAAAACTATTTCTTTTCTTATCTGTACCCAAAAACATATCACCACCAGAAAGTGTTAATTTTGGTACAGTAACATTTTGTTTTTCAAAACAATCTTTGGCAGTTTTTAATTTACCAAGTCGTTTCAAATCGCCGTGCATATCATTGTTGTAAAACACACTCAATGATGCGTTTGACGTATATTTTGGCTTAAAACTATTTCCAATATTATTAAGCATAAAACGACCTAATTACTACCTACATATCTATAAAGGTATGTAATTCCATAAAATTGTCATTTTTGTTAAGGTTTTAATATAATTTTTACAATTAATTATTTGTTCATACCTAAAGCTGCATATTTATCTTCCATTGGGTATTGGTAACAATATTTATCTAGGTTTTGGTAATTGATTTGAATTCTTTTTTCAGGTTTTTTATCAAAATCAACATCTTTGTTTTCTTCTAAATAATTGATGAATAAATCTTGTTCTGTACCAACATTTTTAGCATCTTTTGTGTAAGGCGCTAAGATGTCTTTAGTATTTTTTTCTTTGAATAAGAAAGTATCCATAACAATTTTTAATTTGTTTGTTTTTGAAGGATTTTTAACATCAATTGATTTTATAACATTATTTTTGTCATCAACAAACTCTAATGATTTGATATGACCATTAATACCTTTGTCTGCATTTTCATCAACTGTGTATCTCATGCCGGCACATCTCAAAAGTTCTGGGTCAAAATCTTTGAATAAGTTACCAGAAGTTGCTTCTAAAGTTTTAACTAAATCTTCTTCTGTGATATCAACAATCGCATAATTACAGTTGTATGGAAGCATGTCATATCTAACATTGTAAGTTGTTACAGGACCATCAACACATTTTTTCAAATTGTTTGTAGGTTGAAGCTCTGCTATTACATCTTTGTCAACTTTTCTAGCACCTGCTAAAATTGCATCAGATACTGCATTTGCAACAGGATTTTCCATATATCTATCTTGAAATTCGTTGATAGGCATATATGTATGTTTTGGATTTGAAAGAACTTTGTTTTGGCCTAATGTTGCTGTAAGGATATTTTGAACACCTTTATTAGGAGCAAACTCTTTTGTATCAGTAAGTTTATTAACGATTGAATCTTCTTTGATAACACCGTTTTTATCAAAAATTACGTTTAAGAAACCTGCATATTTGTTTAATTTACCAGCTTGAGTAATTACAACTGGTTCGCCTCTTTTTGATTTAACAACGTTTAATTTGTGGTCTCCACCTTTGTCTTCTTTGTTTGCACCGTCAATAACAGTGTGAGAATGACCACCAATAATGATATCTACACCTTCTGTTTCTTTTGCAATTCTTAGGTCAGCATGTTCACCATAACCTGTGTGAGTACAAAGAATAATTTTATTGATACCTTGATCTTCTAATTTTTTAGCTTCTTCATTAATGGCCTTGATAGTTTGGTCAACGCTCATTTGCTTGATACCAGTACCATCTTGTTTTTCTTTAACAGTAATATCTGTATCAAATGGTGAAGCACCGATGATACCAAATTTATGACCACCCTTCATGAAAACAGCAGATTTAACTAATTTCTTCTCTGCCATTCTTTCTTTTAAGCCATTGCCTTCTGGAATATCAATATTACAGCAAACAGCTGTTGTATCTATATTTTTAAGATTTTTTGCTAAAAATTCAGAACCATAATGGAATTCATGATTACCTAATGCAGTTGCATCAATTTTCATTGCATTTAAGAATTTTGTAATAAAGCCAATTCTCTTAGGGTCATTGCCATATAACATATCACCTGCAGCAAGAGTTAAATGCGCACCTGCTTTATTTTGTTTTTCAAAACAGTCTTTTGCAGTTTTCATGTTAGCAGCACGGTTGATATCACCATGAGCATCGTTCATATAAAAAACGCTTAATTCAGTTTCGCCTTTTAATTTATTAGCCTTATTTTGAGGCTTGAAAAAATTATTTACACCACTATTAATTTTACTAATCATATAATAGTACCTAACTACTAAACTACCTACCCCTATATAAAATACCACAAAGCCATGAAATTGCGCATTTTACATGGTTTTGTTAAGCAAATGTAACGTTGGTTTTTTGATAAATTTATTTATGCTATAATTTTACTATATATAAAAATAGAAGGGGTTAAATATATGATTACAGTAAATAAAAAAGAAAGAAAATCAATTCGTTCTGCATTCGGTAATGCTTTAGTAGAAGTTGGAAGAGAAAATCCAAACGTAGTAGTTTTAGATTCAGACTTAGCTGGTTCTACTCAAACAAAATTATTCGCAAACGAATTTCCAGATAGATGGTTTGATTGCGGTATTGCAGAAGCTGATATGACAACAACAGCTATCGGTCTTTCTACAACAGGTAAAATTCCTTTCATCGCAAGTTTCGCAGTATTTGCAACTGGTAGAAACTATGACCAAGTTAGAAATGGCGCTTGCTACGCAAACTTCAACTTAAAAGTTGTTGGTACTCACGGTGGTATCACAGTTTGTGAAGACGGTGCAACTCACCAATCATTAGAAGATGTTTCTTTAATGAGAGGTCTTCCAAATATGCAAGTTTTAGTACCTTCAGATTGTGCTGAAATGAACGCAGCTGTTAAATATGCAGCAAAACACGTTGGACCTGTTTACATCAGAGTTCCAAGAACTAACGTTCCTGATGTATTTGAAGCTGGCCACGAATTCGATTTAACTCACGCAGCAATCTTAAAAGAAGGTAAAGATGTAACAATCGTTACTAACGGTGAAACAACTGCAGAAGTTATTGATGCAGCAAACATTTTAGCTGAACAAGGTATCGACGTTGAAATCGTTCATTTACCAATGGTTAAACCAATCGACAAAAAAGCAATCGTTGATTCAGCTAAGAAAACAAATTATGTAATTACTGTTGAAAACCACTCAGTAATCGGTGGTGTTGGTTCAGCAGTATGTGAAGTGTTAGCAGAAGAATATCCTGTTAAAGTTCACAGATTAGGCGTTCAAGATACATTCGGTCAATCTGGTGATTTTGATAACCTAATGAAACACTATAGATTGAACTCTGTTGAACTTGCAGAAGATATCAAAAAATTAATGGAAGAAAAATAATGATACAGTTACGCTCAGTAACAAAAAAATATAAAAACAACAAATATGCGCTTAAAAACGTAAATTTGGATATTTCGTCTGGGGAATTCGTATTCCTAGTAGGTAAATCTGGTGCGGGTAAATCTACATTGATGAAACTTCTTTACAGAGAAGAATTACCTTCTTCTGGTACAGTTATCATCGGTGGTATTAACATCGCAAACCTACCAAACGACAAAGTTCCAAGCTTACGTAGATGCATGGGTATTGTTTTCCAAGACTATAAACTGCTTCAAAATCAATCAGTTTATGACAACATTGCGTATGTAATCAGAACAATGGGTATAAGTTCAAAAGAAATCAATGCTCGTGTAACAGGTGCATTGAAAGTCGTAGGCTTGCTTGACAAAATGAAAGCAAAACCTTCAGAACTTTCAGGTGGTGAACAACAACGTGTAAGTATTGCAAGAGCAATCGTAAACGGACCACCACTGTTAATCGCAGACGAACCTACTGGTAACTTAGACCCAAAAAATTCATTAGAAATTATGCAAATTTTGGATCAAATTAACCAAAAAGGTATTACTGTTATTATTTCTACTCACGATAAATCAATGGTAGATTATTTCAGAAAAAGAGTTATTACTCTAGATAACGGTGAAGTAGTAAGAGACATTGAAGCAGGAACTTATGCGCAATAGAAAACAAGCTATAAAAAAACAAGTTAAAAAGCATATTCCAAAAGACTGGCTTACAGAGATAAGAATAGTCTATCGTTTGACTTGCGAAATTTTAAGCGACTTCAAAAGAACAGGACTTATAAATATCGTAATCATCACGACTATGGCTGCAATCTTAACTTTGTTCGGCTCTTTGTTTAGAACCACTTTATCAGTTTCAACTTTTGCAAAAGAACTTGGTAACGTTCTAGAAATTTCAGTATACTTAAAATCTAATGCTGATCCAAATGTTACAAGTCAACGTATTAAGGAAATTGAACACGTAAAAGGTGTTACAGTTATTCCTAAAGAAAAGAGTTGGGCAGATTTCAAACGTGAAATCAAAATCGGAGATATAGATAATCCACTACCTGATACATTACACGTAAAAGTTGATAAACCAGATAATATCAACGAAGTGTTTAACAAGATTAAAACACTTACCGTTGTTGAAAATATGAATTATGCACAAGATTTGGCTAAGAAAATCCAAGTTCTGAATAATGCAGTAAATACAACAACTGTATTTGTAATCATAATCGTTGCTATATTAACAATAACAATCATTAACAACACTATTCAGCTTGTAATTCAATCTAGAAAAGAAGAAATTGAAATAATGAGATTAATGGGTGTAAACAACTGGTATATTAAAATTCCGTTGATTATGCAAGGTGCATTATACGGTTTGTTTGGTGCATTAATAGCATTAATACCAGTAAACGTTGTTCAACAAATGTTAGATAACGTACACCAATTCTTTCTAATTCCAGTTCCTGTATTTGCAGAAAATATAGTTATCGTAACAACTATCCTAGTTGGTACATTGTTCGGAGCTGGCGGAAGCTTCTTATCAATCAAAAAACACTTACAAGTTTAAGAAATCTATAAAAATTTAAGGTGAAAAACTATGGCTGAAAAAATTACCGAAATACAAGATATTCAAAAGTTAATCAATGATTTAAGAGAAATTCCTGCAATGCCAAACGTAGTAATGCAGGCGATTAACCTTGTAAAAAATCCAAACGCAAGCATTAAAGATTTGGCAAACATCATTTCTTACGACCAGTCTTTAAGTGCAAAAGTTTTGACACTTGTAAACTCAGCTTATTACGGATTTTCACAACAAATTACATCTATCAACAGAGCTTTAGCTTTGATTGGTATGGTTAAGGCTAAAAACTTAATCATTACAATCGCAATGAGACCAATGTTCACAAGACAAAGCGACAAAGAATTATGGAAACACTCAATTCGTGTTGCCGTAGGTTGCGAACACTTTGCTAAGCACAAAAATCTTTTAAACTCAGATGAAGCCTTCGTATTAGGGTTCATGCACGACGTAGGAAAAATGATTTTCAACTTGAAAGACCCTCAATTCTACGACAGAACAAGAGAAAGAATTGAAGCTGGCGAAAAATCAATTGACATTGAAACAGAAGAATTTGGTTGTAACCACACTCAAGTTGGTATCATCTTGGCTAAAAAATGGCAACTACCAGTAATAATTTCTAACGTAATGAAATATCACCATGCTCCACAAGATTCATCAATGCCTGTTGCATGTTCATTGGTAAACGTTGTAGATACTCTTGTTCAAGATAATTATAAATATGAAAATATTGATTCAGAAATTACAAAAGTTTTAGGTATGGATTTAACAATAGGCAGAGCGGAAATGTTTAGAGATGACATTTTAGAACAAGCTGATAGCCTATTCGATAAACTTTCAATATAGAAAAGGATAAAAATGCAAGACTCAGGAAATAACGTATTATTCGTAACGAACGAAGACGAAATTGTAAATCAATTATCAGACCAATTAATTCTTTTAAGAAATATCGATTGCATTTTAATAAGATTATATGCAGATGCATGCGACACGATTGATAAAGAAAGACCTCAATCAATCATTATCACATGCTCAAACAGAGGTGAAGAAGCAGAGTGTCTTGAAACAATAAAATTGATGAAACGTCATACAATTGTTCCTATCATTTTAGTCTTGAGAGAGTATGACGAAGAATTTGTAAAACTTGCAAACCAAGCTGGTATTAGTGATTGCGTAACAGTTCAATATGGACACAGCGAAATCCTTATGAGAACAATTTGGAGTTTGCAAAAAAATGAAATGAGAGAAACTCATAAAAAAACTATGAGACTTCTTGAACAATTAAAGATTTTAGACCCAAAAACAGGTTTCTATACAACAAAACAAGGAAAAAGAGTTTTCGCTAACGAAATTAGTTACTTAACAGAAAACCACCTTGATGCAGTATTAATGGCAATCAGAGCCAATAAAGATGCTGGCATAAAAATTACAAAAGAAAAACTTGATGAAGTTGTAAAAGGCAACGTCCGTGGTTCCGATATCGTAATCATGAACGACGAAGAAACTTATTTCTTAATTTTGACAAACACTAATTTATCAGGTGCAATGATTGTTTGGTCAAGAATTATCAAAACAATCGGTTCAGAAGAAACAATTTGCGGTTGCATTACAGATGTTGCAGAAAAATCATTAGAACAATTACAAATATTGATGACAAATGGTTTGAACGTAGCATTAACAACTCCAAATTACTTTATCGCTATTAACGACGATAACGATGAACAAAATCAAGGTCGTTGGTTAGAAGCAAAAGGCGACAAGAATTCACACAACCTTAAATTGTTTAAACAATTATACGAAAAGAAAACTTCTACTGTTATCAAACCTCTTTTGGAATTCGCGAAAAAAGCTGCAAAGAGAAAATTGCACAATATTAACTTTGAAATAACAGAAAACGAAAAAGAATTAAATTTAGTTGTAACAAAGAAAGAAAAGACTTCAACATTAAAATTTGAACATACTGGATCATCATTCATTAGCGTTTACTATTTACACGACGGTTTAGATAGCCCAGAAAACAAGAAAACAAAAATGGAATTTAATGAAATAACAGAAACAGCTGTTAAAGAATTGATTGATGCGTTTATCGCAGAATTTTTAAGTTACGCTAACTAATAGATGAAAAATTTATTAAATATAATGCAATAAAAAAGAGTTGAATTTAATAATTCAACTCTTTTTAAATCTTCCTATAATTATAAATTATAATTATAAAGCAGCTTTAGCAGTTTCAACAACTACTGTGAAAGCTTCTGGATCATTAACAGCTAAGTCTGCTAACATTTTTCTGTTAACTAAGATGTCAGCTTTTTTGCAAGCATTAACAAATCTAGAGTAGCTCATGCCTTGTTCTCTAACAGCTGCGTTAATTCTAACAATCCATAATCTTCTCATATTACGTTTTGTCATACGTCTGTCTCTGTAAGCGTATTTTAAAGCTTTCATAACAGCGATGTTTGCAACTTTAAAGATTCTGCTTCTAGCACCAATAAAGCCTTTAGCTAATTTTAAGATTTTTTTATGTCTTTTACGACTAACGTTTCCTCTAACAATTCTCATTTTCTAACTC
>SAMEA104315432__coassemble_580_pt1 | contig 17397 bp, 19 predicted proteins | sample SAMEA104315432__metabat2_low_PE_018 | metagenome-assembled genome bin SAMEA104315432 (sample SAMEA104315432) | gut metagenome | biome: Monkey gut; feature: monkey-associated habitat; material: faeces | place: China | collected 2013
CATTCCAATATAAAATAAATATTGATAATGCAGTTGTTAAAATAGATATTATAAGCTTTTTAGCTAAACCTTTGATTAATTTTGTCATAGTTGTTTTCTCCTCAAAACAATTATATGACAAAGAAACTTATTTAAGACAATTCTTTTTGAAAAATTTTTGCTTTAATATTAGTTGGCAATTTACCTAAAAACATACCTAATTGCGCGCCGATACCAACATTATAAGACCATTTAGGATTTTTAGCCTTCATTGCTTTCAAAACAACATTTGCAACTGTTTCCGCCTCAAGTCCTTTTGGAACTCGATCTTTAACATATTTTAAAAATTTATCAATCATCGGTTGATATTTTTGTCTAATTTCTTCTGAACATTCGTTAAAATTATCTTCTGCAATTTTAAAAGATTTATTCCAAAGTGGAGTTTTAATTATTGAAGGTTTTATAGAAACAATTTTGATATCCTTGTTTCCTAATTCCAATGTTAAACCTTGAAATAGTGTATCAAGAAGTCGTTTTGATGCACAATATGGAGTTATAAAAGGATAAACAAAATTTGATGAAACAGAGCTCATATTAATAATCTTACCTTTTTTCATTAACGGTAACATTGTAGTTGCTACTCGTAATGGCGCAAAAGAATTAACTTCTAGCTGTTGTTTTATTTTTTCAATATTTGCTTCTTCCATAATTCCTGCAGAAGCATAGCCTGCATTATTGATGATACCAACAAGCTCAACATTTTCGGCTTTTAATTTATAAAAAAGATTTTTAACCTCATCTTCTTTTGTAACATCAAGATAAACGCATTCAATGTTATTGCTTATATTTTCTAGCGCAATCTTATCCTCTTCTTTTCTAACGGTACAAATAAGATTATATCCGGATTTTGAAAGCTTTTCTGCAATAGCCTTTCCAATACCAGAAGACGAACCAGTTAGCAAAACTTTTTCCATTATTCGTTTACCTCTTTAATAAAATATTTAACCCATTTAATCAATGTAGAAATCTCATAAGGTTTTGGCAAGTAAAAATCAGCGCCTGCGCTTAATATTGACTCTTTATCATGAGAATTTGATGTTACGATAATCTTTGTTCTACCCTTTTTCTCTTTCAAGTGTTTGCAAAGGTTAACACCTGTTTTATCGTCAGCAGTACCGGCATCAAGAATGATTAGTGCCGGAGAATATTCATCAAAATTCATAACCATTTCTGGCAAACTTGTCTCAAAACCTTCTAACTTCAAGGTTTCTGAAAGTAAAATTTGCATTGACGTATCTTCTTCAATGATAAGAATTTTTTTATTTTCTTCTCGTTTTAAAACAGAATTTGGTGTAGAAATTCTTGGTCGTTGAATTAAATAGCTTGATTCATTAGGCTTTTTAGAAATTGAATTTGCAGACATTAAATCTTTCAAAACAGATTCAACACTATCATATTTTGAAAATTCGCTAGAAATCCCGCCAACAGAAATTGAAACAAATTCGCCTCTTTTTCCTGCATACTCATTACCATGAATTAACATATAGCCACGTTTTACGTCATCTTTTGAATAGAATTTTTCTTTTACAGAATCAAATGCAAAAGTTAAGAACGATGCGACTTTTTCCAATTTATATGAATTTGTAATGATTAAAAATTCATTTTCATTTATAGAACCTAAAAAATCATTTTCATCTAAACCTGAAAACATAATTGCGATAAAAGTTTTAATCAATTTATCAGAAGCAAGCTCAGTATAAACGCTCTTATAAACATCAAACTCATTAATTTTTACTAACAAAGCGCCCCAGTTATTACGTTCTGAAAGACATCTTTTTAGAGCACGCATACAATAATTACCATTTGGTAAATTTGTTTTCAAATCAATGTACGACTCGTATTCACGTCTTAAATGAGCGATAATTCTCATTTTAAACTCTTCTGTATTAATCGGTTCTGATATAAAATCATCAGCACCAGCTTTTAAAATATTAATTCTATCATCAAGTTCAGCAGACTTTGATGTGGCAATAATTACAGGTCTCATATTGTATGTCAAAACCCTAATTTTTGAACAAAAATCAGCAAGATTTTCTTCAATACTATCAGAAATAATTATCACATCCGGTTCTTTTGTTTTTATTAAATTCAAGGCAGATTTAATGTCAGAAGATATTGTAACTTCATTAGTTTTATCTTCTAATATTTTTTTATATTTTGCCGGAAGCTCTTTTCTTTTATCAATAATTAATGTGTTTGTGAGCATTTTTCTCTTGCCTGTTTTTCAATATTTTCGCTCGGAATTTTTATTTCAAAAACGGTTTCTTCGTCATTACTATCAACAGAAATTTCGCCGTTCATCTTCGTAACAAGAACTTTTGTGATATACAAACCTAAACCGCTACCTTGAACTTTTCTAGTTAAAGGATTGTCAATTCTTGAAAACTTTTCAAAAATACTATCAAAATCTTTTTTATCAATTTTAACGCCATTATCAATGACTTTTATTGATACAAATTCAGGATTTTTGTCAAAATCAGCCTTTACTGTAACTGTTGTATTAATATCAGAATATTTTGCAGCATTTTCAATCAAGTTTGTCATAACTTGTTGAAATTTATCTGTATCAACCAAAATTTTGGGTAATTTATCATTGTAAGTAAATACAAATTTATGATTTTTGTATTGTTGTTTTACAATCTGAATAACATCTTCAATAAGTTTTTTTGCGCTAACAGTTTTGAAAATTAGATTTTCATTATTTTGAACCTTCAACATATTTTCAATTAAATGAATTAATCTATTTGATTGTTCTTCGATAATTTTGATAAATCGTTTTTTGCTCTCGTCGTCAAGCTTGTCATAAGATTGCAACATAGTTTGAGCAAACCCTCTAATACTTGTTAAAGGAGTTCTCAATTCGTGTGAAACTGTTGAAATAAAATCTTCGTATGATTGCATAGTATTATTATACTCTTAAAAATTATTTTACAGCATTTGCATAAATAGCTCTGGTAACAACTGTTATTTGTCTACCTGTTAAATCATTTTTCAAATCTAAGATATAGTTATTTACATCTTCTGGAGAAAAATATTTCAAGTATCTTTCTCTAGTTGTTGGTCTATCTGGCGCAGGAGGATTGTCAAACCATTGATCAACCATTGGTGCTGACACAACATAAGATGATTCAACATTATTCAAATCAATTTGTCCGTCAGAAAAACCAGCTTTATCAAGATTTTCCGCAATTGTATTTTCGTCAAAATTACATAAAGAATCAGTTTCATCTGTCATAATTTTGTTTTCAACTTCTTTAAAAGCGTCGAAATTTCTAATATTTGCAGGATTAACTAATTCGCTATATCTTGTATTTGAGCGAATAATTGGTTCAAAGAATGAAAATCTACCACCTTTTTTCAAAACTCTGCAGATTTCTGAAATAGCTGATTGTTTATCGACGATATGTACCAAAACTGAACGCATAACTGCTTTATCAACGCTTTCATCTGGCAAATCAATTTTATCTGCTGGAGATTGAAGCATTCTGTAATTACCTTGAATATTTGCAGAATTAATAAATTCCTGACAAGAATCTAGGCAATCTTGAAACTTATCAGAAAAAATAACGCAACCAGTACCATTCAAAGCTTCTAAAGCTTTAAACGCCAAAAGACCAGTACCTGTTCCGATATCGATAACAGTCTCGCCTTGCTTGATTCTAGCATTATTAATAATAATATCTCCAACAACTTGCAACCAATTAAGAGTTTGTTCTCTTTGTGCTTCTGACAAAGAGGCAAATCTTGTTTGAGATAACCATTGTGTCCAATTTTTACATGTATCGCTCATAATTACTTATTTTAAACGAGTTTAAACAATTAAGCAAATATGTAAATTTATTTACCAAAAACAGGTGGTGGTTGAATATACAACGCTTTTAACTCGTTCGGTAAAATTGCTTTATCTTTATTTTCGTAAGCTAATTCATTTAAAATCTTACCTAAATCATAGTTATCGTTTTCGTAAACAATTGCATCAATAGCTAATGTTTCAGCCATACTCTTGTCAGAAATTATTTCAAAATTATCTTGTTCAAGAATAGATTTAACCTCACTTACGTTAACAAGTTTTATTTCATCGTCATTGTAAACATAAGCCATAGAACGTCTTGCGTCCATAATTACTATTGATTTTTTATCTGATTTATTCAATTTAGAAAGAATTTTCAAGCTTTCAACAGGTACAATTTTAATATTCAATTCTTGCGCCATAACCTTCGCAACAGTTAACGCTGCCCTGATACCGGTAAAACTTCCGGGGCCAACATTAACTCCAATCAAATCGACATCTTTTGGAGTTAAGTTTTTCTTTGATTGTTGAAAGTAAAAAAGCTGAATGGTAATTATCCTCAGTATTTTCAACAATTTTTGATGTTAGCAAATTTCCGTTATTTGAAATTGCAACATAAGTTTTATTTAAAGCTGTATCAAAATTAAGTAAAATCATTATTCAATCCTTCAATAATGCTCAAGTACTTATCCCCTCTTGCAGTAAATTCATAATTACGAGAATCGTCATCGTTATAAGTAACGTTAATATCTATTCTATCAAAAGGTAACTGTTCATCAGAGAATTCAGCCCATTCTACAAAAGTAAAAATACCGTCTCGCGAATATTCTCTAAGTTCATCACTAATACTTGAAACCCCAGTATTTTCTAATCTATACAAATCAAAATGATAAAAAGGTACTTTGTTGCCTGTTTTATATTCGTTTAAGATAACAAAGCTTGGACTTGTAACCTTGTCAGTAATACCCATATCTTTTGCCAATAATTTTACAAACGCTGTTTTACCGGCACCAATTTCACCAAACAAACATACAAACACGCCATTTTGAATATGTTTAGCAAACATTTTAGTCAAATGTGCGGTTTCTGTTAAATCTTTACATGTAGTTTTAAAATTATTGTTCATTTGTATATATTACAACCTTATTTCTGCCGTGTGTTTTCGCATCATACAAAGCTTTATCAGCTCTTCTAAATAATTCTTCGCCGGTGATATCCTTGCTGAATTCACTCACTCCGACACTTATAGTAACATTTATAGAACCTTTATCGCTGACTTCTGAAATATCAATAACATTTTGTTCAACAGATGCTCTAAGTCTTTGCGCTACGCCGTATGCTTCTTCAATCTTTGTAAACGGTAAAAGAATAGCAAACTCTTCGCCACCGTAACGGCTCGGAATGTCTGATTCTCTAAGACTATTTTTAATTGTGCTAGAAACTTCTTTTAACACAGTATCACCAGCAGCATGACCGTATGTATCATTTACGCTCTTGAAGAAATCAATATCAATCATAATTGCACAAAGAGGAATATTTTGTCTTATAGATGCTGCGACTTCTTGTCTTAAACGAATTTCAAACTGGTGTCTATTATTTATACCTGTTAAAGCATCAAGTGTTGCGTGTTTTAAAACTTCTGCATAAATATTTGCTCTGTTAATAGTCGCTGCAGCTTGTTTTGTAAGTTGGTCAAGATATTCAATCTCTTTATTGTTTAACTTTTCCATACTTCCACGAGCAACAATGCAACCTAGCGTTTTATCTTCTCCAATTAGAGGAAAAATACCGATTCTATCATTATCAATCAAGAAATATTCTTTTTCTGTATCAACTCTACCTAGGGCTGTAAGAATTTTCTTATCCATACAAGCACTTGGCCATACTAAATTATATTTACCTGTTTCTTCTGATTTTAAGAAAATATAAATCAAATGTTCAATAATAAATTTATCAATCATTTCACCAATAAGAGGAATGATATAGTTTAATTCGTATTGAGTTTCAATAATCTTCGCAATATTTTTCATTGCATCGTGAAAATCAACGTTCTTTTCCATTTTTTCATACAAAATCTTGTTTTGTATAATCAATGAAGCAGCCGTACTAACAACATTCAGCGCAATTACAATATCTTTTGATAATTTTGGTGTTTCTTCAAAATTTATTTCAATTATTCCGTACAATTTTGCATTCTTAATCAACGGGAATAAAATTGTGTTATTAGGTTCTAAAACAATATTTTCAGTAAATTCAGAATAACCTTTACCATTAAAAATGAAAGCATCATCACCAAAATTTTTATAAGCTGAATAAAGACTTCTTGAATGAGCATCTTCATTCTTTTCGTCAATTACAAGCCAACTTTTTGAAAAATTTCTAAGAGAATTTGTTGATTTATCAAAGATATAAATATTTAACTCTGACAAATTAATATGCTTTTTCAATACAGACATAATTTCATCTGTAATGCTGTCCTCATATTTAATTTTAGATAGAGTGTTAGAAATATCTTCTAATAAATCTAATTCTTTGGTCATTAGTTAAAAAATCCCGTAATGTCTTTTACTTTTTCGACTTGTTCAGTTGTATAAGTGTACAAGTCTTCCAAATTTTCTTGAGTTATATTAAACCTACTTAAAGTATCCTCTTCAAAAGGTTTTGTGTCAAGTAATTTACCTTTTACAACATAGTTAACTATTGTATCAGAAATATACACTAAAGTGCAAGCAAATTCATAGTCTTTGCTAAGTTGTGGCGTGTGGTGATATAAACAAACTTCTGGAAATACAGAAGGCAAATTCCAACTATTTAGAACGCTATAAGCAATTTCGCAATGGTTTATACCACAAGCTTCTTCTTCAATTCTAAATTTCACACGATAATCATCTTGCTCTTGAATTTGTGGATAAACATTCAAATAGTTATCGTAATCATATTGAGCAAGGATAATTTTTCCTAAATCATGTAAAAATGCGATTGAAAAAATATCATGATGAGTAGGCGAATCAATCAATCTTAAAAGATGTTTAGATGCCATAGCCGTCAACATGCAATGTCTCCAGAAATCCTCATAATCAAAAATTGTATTCTTTTGAGGTGAAAATATTTTAAAAATTCCCGCAGAAAGTACAATACCTCTAATTGTCGTAAACCCTAGTACAACAATTGCTTGACGTATTGATGTGATTTGTTTTTCAAAACCATAAACTGCAGAATTAACAATTTTCAAGACTTTTGAAGTTAAACCTAAATCACCGGCAATAATTTTGGACAAAGTAAAAGCTGATGAATTATCGTCTTGAACTACCTCCATTACCTTTGTTACAACGTGAGGTAGAGATGGAATTTCTTTAATTTTACTTTTAATTTCGGTTGTTTTTTGAAGAATATTCTTATTCGCAACAGGTTCGCCGGTATTTTCTAAAAATATAATATCTATACCAATTCTTTTTAATTCATCTAAAATCCAATATCTAAAATCAGAATTTCTGCTGATAGAATTAGGATTTTGAGCAATAATTGTTTTAACAGAATCGTAGTAATCATGAATTATATTAATTAATACAGGCTTTGAAGTGTCATTTGATTCAAAACTTTCGGTAAAAAATCTATCAATACAAATGTCGTATTGAAAAGCATAGTCTTCAATATTAGCTTTTTGTTTTTCAATTTCTTCGTAGAAATCGTTTTTTAAAGTCTTATAGCTTGATAGATACGCTAAAGTTTTCAATTTCCTCTTCCTCTAGTACAACATTATTTTAGTCTTCTGCAAATAATTCTACAGGACATTCTTTAAATTTTTTGTTAATAATTTCATCAAGTTCTTCGTTAGCAACAATTTTACCATGAGTTAAACCAACTGCATATTGTTCTTGATTATATTCTTCTTCAAGTTTTTCTAATCGTTTAACTCTTTCTAACTCAGCCTTGCTCAAATTTTTCTTTTCTTTTTCAGTCAATTTTTGACCAAAGATTTTGCCGTCAGCCATTTCTTTTGAAGCTTCTAAAAATGCTGATGTAGAAACTTCATTTAACACATTGAATATGTATAGTGCGTGAGAATATGGAGTTTTTGCAGTAGATACAATCATTGAAGCCTTTTGCATTTCATCAAGAGATTCTTTGTAGAATTTCAAATGTTTTAATAGAATTGCCAAATTGTAATGAGCTTCAAAACTCATGTGATCAGCTTCAATAGCCTTACAATAATATTGACCAGCTTTGTTGTATTCCCTCAATAAATGATATACAAGTGCTAAATTATAACTTGTATCATAGTCATTCCCCAAAATCTTTAACGCATTTTCATAAGCTTCTGCGGATTTATTCAAATATTCTTTTGTAAGTCTGTATTCAGATTGTGGCAAATAAATAGCTTTTTGTCTATAAGTATGTCCCATATTGTAATAAGCAATTGCCTTGTTTAACTTAATGCTCTTTCCTGTGTTCATTACAAAAGGAATATAGAAACCTCTTTTTTTAGATTCCGTAATTTTTTGATATTGGTCAATTGCTTCATCAAAATCACCAATTTTTTCAGAAAGAATAATACCTAAATTCATTCTCGCTAAAATGTAATTGCTGTTTAGCTCAATAGCTTTGTTATAAGCATCTGTTGCGGCAAAATAATCTTCGTATAAGACATACAAGTTACCTAAGTTATACCAAGCGTTGTAATGATGTGGATATAGTTCCAAACCTTTTCTGTAATAACTGATTGCATCTTGTAATTCTTGTTTCTTTAGAGCTTTATCGCCTTTGTAAATGTATACCATACCTAAGGCTTTATCATATTCATGTTTTACTAAATCTTGCTTAAAAACACCAATGAATACCCCACCAAGCAAAATTACTAGTACAATTATTTTTGATAAATATTTTTTTATCTGCCCTAATCTTTCCATATTCTAATAGTATCACAACTTTCTAAGAATAAGTTCATTGTAAATTTTTAAATATTGTTCGGCTTTTTTTGTATTGTTTAATTTTTTATACACAAAAGCTAAATTATAATATGCTTCTGCCATATCTTTTTTGTTATCAATAGCACGTAGAAAAGAAGACTTAGCGTTTTTAAGTTCACCAAGTTTAACGTAAGCGCAACCGATATTGTAATGCGCATAGGCAAAATCATATTTATATTTTAAAGATTGTTTGTATAACTTTATAGCCTCAATTGCGTTTTCATCTTCTAAATATAAATTACCTAAATTATAATAAGCTCGGTAAAAGGTTTTATCTGCAAGAATAGATTTTTGATACATTAAAGCAGCATTATCAATATCTTTTTTATCTTGATAAATATTCCCCATTAATAACCAATCAAGTGCAGTCTTTTTAGTATCCTCTATTGATTTTAGAATTTTCAGAGCTCCTTCAATATCATTTGCATTATATAAAACCATTGCATCTGCTGAAAGATTTTCTTGCTCTTCATTCGAAACCTCCTGAACTTCTTGAACAGGCTTTTTATTGAACAATTTAACCCGGTTAGTTTCTGTTTTTTTAGGTTCCGCAACTTCCTCTTCTGCAAATACAGGAAGAACGAAGATACTAAATATTATCAATAAAATCAAAAACTTTTTCATACAAAAATTATAAATTAAATACATTCTATCGTCCATAAATTTGAAATAAGAAATTACATGTGTCATAATCTTATAGATGTCTCTTTTACTTATATAGCCTTTATTTTATAGGGATAAAATAAAGGCTTTTTGTTTTTTATATTAAGATATGTTAAGCATAGATTTGAGTAAAAAGCAATTTTTAAAGGAAGAATTTGTTTATTAAGGTGTAAGGTTTAGGTTATTAAAAGTCTGCAAAGACTTAAAAAGTTAAAAAGGTGGTTTGGTTATGATGAATTACGGTATGATGAATCCATATATGATGGGAACAGATGTTATGTCATCAGGTATGATGATGGGTGGTTTCTACAATCCAACTACTCAAATTAACTATATGAACCAAATGGATCAATATGCAATCGATAGACAAGTTAAATTATACAAAAATCAAAACAACGCTCAATTCCAAATGTCTGCTCAAACTGACGGCATTTCTAAACAAGTTCAAGTTTTAGCTGAAAAAGCTCAAGGCAACAAACAAAACGCTGTTCAAGCAGCTTACAACAAATTAGTTGCTTCTGTTAAAGATTCTTACGGTGCTCAATTACAAGGTACTGCTGATGAAAAAGATGCTCAAGCTAGAGCTTACGCTGAAAGAATTTACGCTCAACAAACTGGTTCTTTATTAACTGATGATATCAGAGCTAACGCTGGTGGTTCTTTCATTGAAGGTTTCAAACAAGTTGTTACTCTTGGTTTAGGCAACAGAAGAACTTCTGAAGAAAACGTTGCTAAAATCAACGGCACAGCGGTTAGCACTGGTGAATCTGCTAAAAAATATTTAGGTTATGCAGCTGGTGGCGCTACTTTAGCTCTTGGTGGAACAATGCTTTACAAATACTCTAACCCTATCTTAAAAGGTTTAGGTGCTATCGCTAAATTCTTGTTCACTAAAGCAGCTTAATCAAAATTTTAAACCATTAACCATTAAAACTAAACCAAAACTAAACTAACAAAAAGGTCGGATTTCAAAAGAAGTTCGACCTTTTGTTACGAAATATTAAGAAGAAAATATCAAAAAAGGCAATATCTCAGAAGAAAAAACGTTTATTATAATGTAAGGTTTAGGTTATTAAAAGTCTGCAAAGACGAAAAGTTAAAAAGGTGGTTTGGTTATGATGAATTACGGTATGATGAATCCATATATGATGGGAACAGATGTTATGTCATCAGGTATGATGATGGGTGGTTTCTACAATCCAACTACTCAAATTAACTATATGAACCAAATGGATCAATATGCAATCGATAGACAAGTTAAATTATACAAAAATCAAAACAACGCTCAATTCCAAATGTCTGCTCAAACTGACGGCATTTCTAAACAAGTTCAAGTTTTAGCTGAAAAAGCTCAAGGCAACAAACAAAACGCTGTTCAAGCAGCTTACAACAAATTAGTTGCTTCTGTTAAAGATTCTTACGGTGCTCAATTACAAGGTACTGCTGATGAAAAAGATGCTCAAGCTAGAGCTTACGCTGAAAGAATTTACGCTCAACAAACTGGTTCTTTATTAACTGATGATATCAGAGCTAACGCTGGTGGTTCTTTCATTGAAGGTTTCAAACAAGTTGTTACTCTTGGTTTAGGCAACAGAAGAACTTCTGAAGAAAACGTTGCTAAAATCAACGGCACAGCGGTTAGCACTGGTGAATCTGCTAAAAAATATTTAGGTTATGCAGCTGGTGGCGCTACTTTAGCTCTTGGTGGAACAATGCTTTACAAATACTCTAACCCTATCTTAAAAGGTTTAGGTGCTATCGCTAAATTCTTGTTCACTAAAAAAGCTTAATTAAAAATTTTAAACCATAACCATTAACTAAAACAAAAAAAGCTAGATTTAAAATCTAGCTTTTTTTGTTGTTAAAATTTATATTCAGTCTTTTCGTAAACTCTTTCGTTTAACTTGTTATCAAGCAACATCAAGATAATTTTATTATCAATACAGAATTTCAATTGATTTAAGATTGAGCGCAATTGATGTTCCTCTTCAAATTGTTCTTGAATATACCAATCCAAGAATAAAGAAGTCATTCTATCGTTAAACTCATCGGCTGAAGCTTTCAGACAGTTAATTGAATTTGTAACAGATTTTTCGTGAGAAAAAGCGTATTCCATAGCTTCAAGCGGAGTTTTATATTCTATATCAGGTGCCGGAATATTTTGGAACTTATAACTTGCATCGCAGTTATTTAAGTATGTAAAAATAATCATTCCATGATCAACTTCTTCTTTTGCTTGAATAGTACACCAATTTGCAAAACCGTGTAACCCAAATTTATGGAAATAACTAGCCATTGAAAGATATAAATAGCCTGAATAAAATTCTTTGTTAAGTTGTTCACTAAGTAATGTTGTAATTCTTTCACTAATCACATTGTCCTCCTTTAACTTATTTCACAGAGCAGTATAAAATTAAGGTGGTTAAATTATAACTGTACAGATAGGCTATACTATGGTACTATTCAGCTATGAGCGAGATTTTTAATTTAGTGGATAAATTAAACGAAAAGTATGTCAGAATACTAAAAGAAGAGCTGAAAATGTTTGATGATAGTGCAGAAACTCGACTTTTAGAATTAAAAACACGTATTTTAAATAAGCGAAAAGAAGTATCTTGCGGAAAATGTGGTTCTTGTTGCCGACTTGCAGCTTGCCCAAATTCACCAGAAGAACTGAAAGAAAAAGCAAATAATGGCGATAAATTTGCGAAAGAATTTATAAATACATTTACGATGTACGAAAACATTGAGGAAGTTGAAAAACTTCACCCAGAATATGTTAAAGCTGTAAAATCTTTACACGAAAAAATTTATTTTTATCATTGTAATTTAGTTACAAAAGATAATTTGTGTCCAAAATATGAGGATAGACCACAGATTTGCAGAGATTATCCAGACAATCCATTAGAAATATATCCGGTAAAATGCGAATATAAAAAATGGAGAGACAACGTTTTAGATGACATGTTGAGAGTAAAAGCTATCAACGATATTTTAAATTTAGAAAAAAGATGATATAGTAGTAGTGAACATTTCTGGTCGTAGTGATAAAGATACAGAAAGACTTTTACAAATTTTGGAATAAATTATGACAAAAACAAATCTTTCAACATTAAATTTAGAAGAAATAAACGAACTTATAAAACCTTTAGGTGCATCATCATTTAGAGCAAGACAAATCTTTAATTGGATTTACTTAAAATCAGCAAAAAGCATTGATGAGATGACTGATTTGAGTAAAAAATTTAGAGATGAGTTAAATGAAATAGCCACAATTACAACCTCAACAATCAAACGCAAACAAACATCAAAGGACGGCACTATAAAATATTTAATTGAATATGCCGATGGGGAATGTGTTGAAACTGTTTTAATGAGATTTGACAATAGGGCAAACTTAACAGCCTGCGTAAGTTCACAAGTTGGTTGTAGCGTAAATTGTGCCTTTTGTGCAACAGGAAAAAGAGGTTTTATAAGAAACTTAACACCATCTGAAATTGTTGAACAAGTTTTAACAATTCAAAGAGATACCGGCTTAAAAGTTACAAATATCGTATTTATGGGTCAAGGCGAACCTCTACTAAACTTAAAAAATGTATTGGAAGCAATTGATTTTATAAATACAAATTTGGTAATAAGTCAAAGAAGAATAACAGTTTCTACAAGCGGTATAGCACCAAAGATTAGAGAATTAGCGGACAAACAATTGCAAATAACTTTGGCATTGTCTTTGCATGCTCCAAACTCTAATATTAGACGTACATTGATGCAAATTGACAATAAATATCCAATGGACGAAGTTAAAAAAGCTTTAAAATACTATAACGAGGTTACGGGCAGACGAATTACAATTGAATATTTATTAATAAAAAATGTGAACGATAGAATTGAACATGCGAAAGAAGTTGCAGAATTTTTGCATGACATTAAATGCAACGTTAATTTGATACCTTATAATCCAGTTGACGAAACAGGCTTTAAAAGACCGTCAAATAACGATATTATGAAGTTCAAATGCATTCTAGAACATTCAGGCAAAAAGGTTACAATAAGACTTGAACGAGGCGCTGATATTGATGCAGCATGTGGGCAATTGAGAGGAAAAGTTGTATGAAAGGACTTATCCAAAGAGTAAACGAAGCTTCTGTAACCATTGATAACGAACTTTATTCAACAATTGGTAGAGGAATTTTGGTATTGCTTGGCGTTGAAAAAGGCGATACGATTGAAAATGTTCAAAAATTAGCAGATAAAATTGTTAATTTAAGAATTTTTGAAGACGAAAACGAAAAAATGAATTTATCACTAAATGATATTAACGGCGAATTGCTTGTTGTATCTCAATTTACATTATGCGGTGATACTAAAAAAGGTACACGTCCGTCTTTTGACAAAGCAGAATTACCTGCAAAAGCTAATGAATTGTATGAAGAATTCTTAAAATATGTACAAACAAAGGTTTCTGTAGTAAAACACGGCAAATTCGGCGCTATGATGAAGGTTTCACTAATCAATGACGGTCCAGTTACCTTTATGATTGAAAAGTAGAAAACCCATGACTTGCAAAATTGTGTAGTTTAGTTATAATAAAGATAGGAATAATTAGAAAGATACGAAATAGAAGTTAGTTATTTAGATTTTATTGATTTAGTTTTATTTATTGAGGAGAATTTTTTAATTATTTATTAAGTTAGTTTACCAGATTATTTATGAGGCTTTATAGATTATGTATTTAAATAAGTGCATCAAATGTGGCGCAGAATTTGAAACAAAAAACCCCAAACGTGTGATTTGCCCAAACTGTTTATACGCAGAAAAGAAAGCAGATAACGGTTCAGAAGGTGGCTCTTCACAATCAAACATGGCAAGTTATAGTTCAGAAAGCTATCAACAACGCCAAACATCATTTGGTGGTTATGAAGACAGACCAAGAAACAATTATCAACAAAGAGAAGGCGGATATTCAGCAGGTGGTTACTCATCAGGCGGATATCAAAGACGTGAAGGTGGTTATTCACAAGGCGGTTACTCAGCAGGTGGATACCAAAGAAGAGATAACAACAGAGAAGGTGGCTACGGCGGTGGTTACAACAGAGATAATAGAGGTGGCGGATACCAAAGACCTCAACAAGGTGGCTACAATAGAGACAATAACCGTGGTGGATACCAACAAAGACCACAACAAGGCGGTTATAACAGAGATAATAGAGGTGGCGGATACCAAAGACCTCAACAAGGTGGATTTAACAGAGACAATAACAGAGGCGGTTTCCAATCTCGCAGACCTCAAGGTGGCGGTAATAGATTTGGCGGAGGTAGAAAACCTCAAAGACCTCAAAAACAAGCTAAACCACTTTTAGTTACAAAGGAACAATTGGAAACAATTGAAGCTTTATATAAAACAATGCTTCCACTTCCAAACCCAGATGCACACGAAGTAATCGGGGCAAAAATGGAATTGGAACCAAGAAAAGTATTCTTTGGTATTAATTTAGTCCGTCAAAAATTGATGTTACCAAAATTACCTTATCCAAAGAGAAAATTGGCAATTTCAGAAGACCAAATGTTGGCTATCAAAAGCTTGTATGAGCCACTTTTACCACTTCCTCCAATCGGTTGCCACAAAATCATTGCAACTCAATTGAGAATGGACGAATGGCGTGTACACGTTGGTATTGGTCTTATCAGAGCACAAATGGGCTTAGAAAGATGGAATCAAGATAGACCAGATGCTCCAGAAGAATTTAAAAATCAAAAGGCAGAAGAAACTGTAGCAGAAGAAAAACCAAAAGCTAAAAAAACTACAAAGAAAAAAGCTGAGGTTGAAGAAGCTCCTGCAGATGAAACAACTGAAGAAAAGCCAAAGAAAAAAAGAACAACTAAAAAGAAAGCTGAAGAAGCTGAAACTGAAACAGTAGAAGAAGCTCCAAAGAAAAGAGCTACAAGAAAAACTAAAAAAGATGAAGAATAAGTTAGTTTCGGTTGCAAAAATTTTAAATTTTCACGGCATTAAAGGTGAGGCTAAAATCGGATTTTCAAAGAAAAACGCTGATTTTATCCAAAATCTTTCTCATGCTTATATCAAAACTGATACCGAATACAAAGAAGTTAATATTTTATCAGTAAAATTCAATAATAAGTGCGCAATTATGAAATTTGACGGCATAAATTCAATTGATGAACTTATGGAGTATAAAGGCTGTGCCTTGTATGTTGAAGAAGACCAATTGAAAGAAGACCTTGAAGAAGATGAATTTCTAACAAGCGATTTAGTTGGTATGGAAGTTTTTGTAAACGACAAAAAGATTGCAGTTGTTGTTGGATTATCAAATAATGGTGGCACCGACTTACTTGCGGTAAAAACAGCAAGCGGTAAGGTTTCATACGTACCTTTTGTAAAAGACATCTGCAAAGAAATCGATTTAGATAACAATCGCATTATTATTGAAAACCTTGAAGGATTGATTGAAGAATGAGATTTGACGTCCTAACTCTTTTTCCAGAAATGATAGAAAATTATTGTTCTCAAAGTATTTTAAAAAGAGCACAAGAACGTAATATTATTGAGGTTAACACTGTTAACCCAAGAGATTTTTCATTGGATAAACATAAAAAAGTTGACGATACTCCTTACGGAGGCGGCGCTGGTATGGTTCTAATGCCTCAACCTTATGTTGATGCGTATGAATCAGTTGAGAGATGCGAAAATTCTTTGACAGTTATGTTGACTCCTCAGGGAAAACCTTTTGACGAAAAATTATGTTTAGAATTGGCTAAATATGACCAAATTGTAATGCTTTGCGGACACTACGAAGGCTTTGATGAAAGAATTAGAGACGTTATACAACCTATGGAAATTTCTATAGGCGACTTTGTTCTTACAGGCGGAGAACTTCCAGCGTTGTGCGTTTTAGATGCCGTAAGTAGAAAAATTGAAGGTACTTTGGGCAAAATTGAATCGGCAGACTTTGATAGCTTTTCTAATGGGCTTTTAGAATATCCTCAATACACAAAACCTAGAGAATATCGTGGATTTAAAGTTCCAGAAGTTCTTTTAAATGGAAATCACGCTGAAATAGAAAAATTTAGAAAAGAACAAAGTCTATTGAGAACAAAAAGTAGAAGAGCCGACTTGATAGAAAAACTTTCTTAAATTTTTACTCCGAATTTAATTATTACAAAATATTAAGAGAATTTTGATTTCAACTTTAAATTGTTTCAAAAATTTACACAAATTTTCACTTTTTTCTCATCATTTTTTTGAAATTTTCTTCCAAAAATTTTTTAAATTTTTCTCAAATTTTTTCATTTTCTTTAATTGTTAAGAAATATTAATAGATTTTCAAATTTTGGTTCAAAATTTTTCAAAAATTTACAAAATATTTACAAAATTTACATTAAATTTTTCGATTTTTTCATGAAAAATTTTCAAAAAAAAATTTTTTTTGAAAAAAATTTTTTCAAAATTTCTCTCTTTTGTAAAGTTATGTAACATACATGTATATTAAAACTAAAGTTTTTATGCATGTTTGACGATAAACATATTGTTAGGGAAATAAAGAAAGGTAGAAAATGGGATTAGCAGCAGGACAAGCAAGATATTTATTTATCTCAAGCCGTTGCATCGACCTTGAAAAAGGTTTGATGAACTTGTCTATGAAAGAATTAGCTTTGAAAGACAGAGCTAATGATATCGCTGAAGCTAGAGACTATGCTACTAACTTACAACACCTTGAATTCAATCATAACAAAAACTTCAACTACGACGATATGATGGGTGAAGCTGCATTGAACAATGGTCAATTATACTACCTAACTACTAATGATGGTTCTAACAAAGTTGTTTTAGATTCTAGATACGCTGCTGGTATGAAAGCTGCTGGCGTTTCTGCTGATGGTGGTGAATTCACTAACAACGGTTATGATGCTTTCTTAAAC
>SAMEA104315432__coassemble_581_pt1 | contig 17337 bp, 13 predicted proteins | sample SAMEA104315432__metabat2_low_PE_018 | metagenome-assembled genome bin SAMEA104315432 (sample SAMEA104315432) | gut metagenome | biome: Monkey gut; feature: monkey-associated habitat; material: faeces | place: China | collected 2013
AGAGGCTTCGCCTCTGAATAATAAAAGCGCCTTGATGAAATCAAGGCGCTTTCCATAACTAAACCATTTTAAAATTATTTTTTATCAACCATTAATTGATCAGCTTTTTCGATTAATTTATTGATTGATTTTTCTTTTGAAGTTGCAGTTGATAAATTAGATTGAGCAGTTGCTTTTTCTTCTTTTAATTTATCAATTTCGTCGTTTTTCTTGTTCAAGTTATCGATTGCATCTGCGTAACGTTTTTGAACTTGTTCTAATTCTTCTTGAGTTTTACCGCAATTTTTTAACTTTTCTTCAGTAGACTTCAATTCATTTTTCAAGTCATTAATTTTAGCTTGAGCATCACTTTGAACTTTTTCTTCAGCGGCTTTTAATTTATCAAATGTTGCTTGAAGTTCTTGTTTCTTTTTATTTGCTGCATCAATTTTTGCTTGAGCTGCATTTCTTTTTGCAGTATCTGGAATTTGTTCAGTTGTACCATCTGCATTTTTGATAAGTTTAACAGCTTTTAAATCTGGAGTTGCTTCTTTGATGATACCATCTTGATCAGCTAAATCTTCTGTTAATTTCTTTTCTGCGTTAGAAACTTTTGTTTGGCTATCAGAAAAAGCTTTTTCTTGAGCAGGAATTTCTTTTGTTTCGATAGCATTTTTTCTGATGTTTAATTGAATGCCTTCTCTGTTTGCATCAACCGCTTTACCAGCTTCAATTTTTTCTTGTTTTAAGTTTTCAACTTCTGTTTGTAATGCTTGTAATTTTTCAGGGAAAGCTGTAATAATTGCTTGTTGTTCTTGTTTGAAAGATGCAATTGAAGTTAAGTCAGCTTTTGCAGCTGCAGTTTGACTAACTAAGTTAGTCCAAGTGTCAGATGATTTGTTGTTTTTAGAATAGTTTTGAATAGCTGCTTCTAAAGTATTTGAAATACCCATTTGTTGATTTAAAGTATCAACTTGAGAAGTTGTATCAGCTTTAACATTTGTTTTGTTTGAAACATAGTTATAATTAGGAACTGAAGATGTTGCACCAAACAAATTGCCTAAAGAAGCAATTGATGTCAATGCAGTTTGAAGTTTTAAAGCTTTAGTGTATCTATTAACTGCTTTTTCCATAGCTGAAGTGTCATAGCTTTCAGATACAGTAGTTTGAACAGGAGATGATAAATCTACTGATGTTTTACCTGAACCATCTTCGTTAAATATACTTGCAGCTTTTTCTGAATCAACAGCAACTTTTGTAGATTTTTCAGCTACACTTTGTTGTGTTATACCTTTTTCTTGAACAATTTTTGTATATTTAGAAATTGAACCGAATGCCATTTTTTCTCCACGTAACTTAATACACTCACTTTACACATATATATAAAGTATTTTTTTTAAGGTGAATTTCAGTGAAACCCTTACCAGAACATGGTTTAAAACGGGTTGTAACCCTATAATACTCTAAACATGAGGTAAAATACAATATTTACAAAAATTTACATAAATGTAATAAAATACGTAATATTTTACGCAAAGCTAAGTAAATTCATGTTCTTCCGTACTTATATAAAGATATTTTTTCTGGAAAATTTGACCTATTTTTAGAAATTATTAAGAAATATTACAAACGCCAAACAGAAATTTTGACTTTCAAAAAATGATTATTAAAAAGAATGTGTAACGGAGTTTAACAAACAGAGGAGAAAGAATTTATGGCATTTATCAACCCAATTATGAGTTACTCTCAAGGCATCTACGGTGGCATCAAAACAGCCAAAAAAGAAAACACAGCCAATATGAAAGAAACAACTCAATCAAAAGAACAAACCACACTTACAGAACCAAAGAGACAAGTTAGCGCAGATGAAATCTTCCAATACATGTCTTCATCATATGCCCAAGTAAAACCATCAAAAGAAGTTAAAGTATCTAACTATGTTTCTAGCGAAAGTCAAGATAGAATCCAACGTACAGTAAATCAATTTAACAGCTTGTTTAACCAAACATTAAACATCATTAGAAATGAGTTTGGAGACATCTTATCTGACGATGCTATGAATACTTTGACACTACAATTATTGACGTAAGCCAATATAATATAGTCATAAATTCACATTTACTCCAATCTTAGCCGAGCACTCGCTCGGCTTTTGTTTTTGATAAGTAAAAGGATAAAGTTTATGTCATTCCGGACTCTGCTCCGGAATCTGAGGAAGAGAAACTGATAATACGTTCGTTAATCAGATTCCATATCGAGCACGGAAAGACAAAAAATTGTCATTGCGAACGAATGTGAAGTAATCCAAAAGATGTTGGGGTAGAAACCCCAACCTACAAAAGTTCACAAGCTTCGCTCTAGCTCAGCTGTTCGCTTTTACCTACGTTTCCTTTTATCCGTAAGGCATTAAATTGGCTAATATGCCTAACGGCTTAAAGTCAACTCGGAGACAGGTTCACAAGCTTCGCTCTAGCTCAGCTGTTCGCTTTGTCAAAAAAAAGAGTGGTTTTTACCACTCCTTAAAATACATAATCCCATTAGTTAGTTTATAGTCACAAGTTAAACTCTATTCATTTTAGATTTTAGACCTTGTGCTAAGTCTGAGCGACCATTCTTTTCGTAAATTTTTGCCATTGAATCTAGGAATTTCATTGAATCCATGTTTGTTACTCTTTGTTGTGGAGCTGACATTCTTGAACTACTTGAAACTGGTCTTTGTTGCATTCCAGATTGTGCTGTTCTGTTTGCTCTCAATGGTGTTGATGCAACAGATGCTGGAGCTTTTTCTTGTAAATTTGGTCTTGATGTTTGTTGTTGTTGAACATTATTTCTAATTTCTTGCATCTTTTGTTGTAAAGATGAATTATTAAATCTAATTTCTGAAGTCATATAAGGTGATTTAATGCTTTGTTGATATGGTGTCTTAACAGCATTTTGATAACTTCTGATACCATAAGTCATTTCTGGTCTAATGCTTGGTGCTTGTTGTGGCATTTGTTGCATTTGTTGTTGAGCTTGGTATTGTTGTTGACCTGCCATCATATCTTGCATTAAGCCCATTTCTCTATCTCTCAAACTTTGGCTTAAACCAACTTGCATATTGTCTTCTTTATTATTTTTCTTGAATAATCTTACTGTGCAAAGAATAATCAAACCGATTAAAAGAATTGTAATTGTGTTTGTAACACCGTCTTCTTTAAATACAGAGATAAAAGAACTTGCATACTCGCTAGACATTAAAGAGTCTAAAGACATACCTTCTTCATCTTCTTCATCGAAAACTGGTCTATAATCTCTCACAGGGTGGCTCAACACAATTTTCTTTTTGTGTTTTTTAGGTTGTTGTTGCTGAGCTTTTTGAGCTTGAGCTTCTTTTGCTCTCATAACACCTAATGGAGTATCTAATGTATCAAATACTAAGTTTGCGTGGCTGATGTTTTGAGCTTGGAAAGAAACATTAACTGTATCATTACCAGCTGGCTCAACAGTAACGCTATCAATATTTGTTGCGTTATAAATTGTGTTTAATTCTTGAGATACACGAACACCTTTTAAAGTTAACATCATTTTATTATCATCTGTGATAACTCTTTTTGCTTCTGGTTTTTCATCAGATTTTAAAACGATATTATAAGTATCTTTGAATGTATCTATTTGAATAGATTGCAACACGTTATCAGTTGCTGCTTGAACACATATATTTGAAAAACATATTATACAAAACAATAATACTAACTTTTTCAATTTATTTACCCCACTAAAATAATTCTCTTCAACGATTACTCATCTAGTGTATATTCTTTTGAGGAAATAGACATCAACCCTAGGGTTGAAATTTTGTATAGACCAAAAGGTGTATAAAATTAAAAACAGAATAAAAAAATAAAAAAGCGGAAGACGGGACTCGGACCCGCAACAACCTGCTTGGAAGGCAGGGACTCTACCAATTGAGTTACTTCCGCATATATATTCAATTTTCTCGCTTTATTAACTCAATTGGTAGTATATTTAACTACGGTTCACCGAGTTTCACCGGCTTTGAGTTACTTCCGCTTATATATATTCAACTTATAGATACATTTAACACTAAAAACAATTTAAAATCAAGATTTTAACAAATTATATTTTCACACCTAAATTATCTAAAAATTTAATACTCTCTTTTTCAATGTTAGAGATATGTATTTCGGGGTTTTCGATATCATCATTAACTATTTCTATATTAAACAAATTTAAGTCATTTTCTTTTTCATAAGAAATAGTCATCATATAATTTTCGTATTCAAAGCTTTTCAAAAGTTTTTTTATACCAGATTTATATTCAGCCTCATAAACCGTCCACATTTGGAAAAACTTATCTTCTGAGACATCTTCATTTATACCAAAATGTTTCAAAACAGATTTATAGTTTCTTTTTTTCTTAAACTCAATATCCAACCCAACAAGCGAATTATCAAACACAATACCAACGAGTTTATTAGAATGACTTATATTAAAATAAATAGGATTATCCTCAACAAAAGGTTTTCCATTAACCTCTATAATGTTTGGTTCAATATCATAATTATTTTTTAAGAGATAATTCAAAACGCTACGTCCAACCTTATGTTGAACCTTGCTCATTTTAGGTTTATTATTTTCATAAAATTTATTTATATCAATCAAATACAAATCCATATCGTAATTTTAACACGAATTAACGAATATTTGACACCCATTCATTTCTGTTTTAGCATTTTTATAAAGGCACACAAGCTGAGGTAAGTATGGAATTTTTTAAAGAGCATATTGAAATATTCATTGAAATTATTTTAATTATTTCTGTAATCTACGTTTCACTAAAAATAGTTGATTTCGTTGATAAAAGACTTAGAGAAAATATAAAAAAACGACACGAAAATAGCACACGCCTATTGAGTTTTTGCCCAATAATAAACAAGGTTGCAAAATCATTAATCTTATTTGTAATTATAGCATCAGTAATGCAATCTCATGGATACTCAATGACATCTCTAGTAGCCGGTTTTGGTATTATGGGTATGGCTGTCAGCTTTGCCGCTAAAGAATCTATCGCAAATATCTTTGGTTCAGTAGCAATCCTTTATGACAAAGTTTTTGATTTAGGAGATTACATCGTAGTCAATAACATTGAAGGTACCGTAGTTGATATAAGCTTGCGTTCAACAAAAATCAAAACTCTTGATAATTCTATAATCACAATGCCAAACAATGTCGTTGCAAATTCGACAACAGTAAATATTTCTGCAATCAAAAGTCGTAGAATTGACGAAGTTATCGGAATAACTTACGACACGCCAACTGAAAAAGTTGAACGTGCAATTGAAATATTAAAAGACATACTAAGAGAAAACCCGGAAGTTGAAACAAATGATGAACTTATTTATTTAGAAAAATTAAACTCAAGTTCTATCGATATCCATATGCAGGCCTACATAAAAACAGGTGCAATAAATTCATTAAGAAGAATTAGACAAAATATTATAATGGAAATTTTAAAAAGATATAGAACAGAATGCATTGATTTTGCATTCCCATCTCAATCTTTGTACATTACAAATGAAAATTAAAATAATAGCATTAGGAAAAATTAAAGAGAAATTTATAAGAGAAGGTATAGACGAGCTACTAAAACGCCTAAGACCTTATATTCCTATTGAAGTTATCGAAGTTAATCCTGTTGAAATAAAAGATGAAAACCTAATCGAAAATGCCTTAACGCAAGAAGGCGAGAAAATATTATCAATAATAAGCAATGACACATATTTAATCACGCTTGAAATAGAAGGTAAACAAATTAGTTCAGAAGAATTTGCCGTAAAAATAAACGATTTATGCAACACAGGTGTTAACGAGGTAGCATTTGTAATTGGCTCATCTTATGGGATAGGTAAAAACGTTAAAGCACGAGCAAATTACAAATTAAGTTTTTCAAAAATGACATTTTTACACACCTACGCAAGATTATTTTTGTTAGAACAAATTTACCGTGCATTTAAGATTTTGAAGAATGAGACGTATCATAAGTAGCCCGTAAGCCGATGTGAAATGTCGGTGTCAGCTTTGTAAAGCCGACCTACTGTTTCATTAACTTTAGCAAATAAAATCAAGTAGTAATTACTCACAAGTCCTACCATACCTTTCATGTCATGCTGAATTCAATTCAGCATCTGAGGTTTGTGAATGTATAATGCGTTCGTTGGTCAGATTCCGGAGCAGAGTCCGGAATGACAAATTTTATTTCTATTCACAATTCACTACTCACTATTTGTGCTAAAATAAAATCAATAAAGTAGTCGGGTAATCGCGAGAGTATTCGTAAGAACACTTTTGAGGAAAGTCCGTGCATTCAAGGACAGACTTCCGGAGAAACTCCGGACGGTGTGAGCCGGTGGATTAGGACCACAGAAATGTAGACTGCCGATGGATTGAATAAATCACAGGCGATGGTGCAACGGTGAGTTAAGAGCTTCACCAGCAATAACGAGAGTTATTGGCTAGGCAACCCCAAGTCGAATGCAAGATAAGATTGAAGGCTATAAAGGCTGTCCGCCAACTTCAGACATATCGCTCGAGAATTTGAGTAATCAAATTACTAGACAGATGATTACCTTTAAACAGAACACGGCTTATGAGCTACTTTATTTATTTAAAAGAGGCGAAATTGATTTCATCAATTTCGCCTCTTTTTTATTATGTTCTAAGCTTTATTTCTTAGCGTTTTTATCTTTTGTTTCTTCAGGTGCTGGAGTAGCTGAGTGGTTTGCACCATTAACTTCTTCATTTGCTGTAGGGTTTGATGTTGCTTGTTCTTGCAATGATTTTGATAACTTTTCTGGATTATAGCTATCATCTAAGTATTCAATTTTTGCATTTTTCTTTGTTTCTTCAATAAAGTTTTCAAATACTTCAACTTTTTTATCTTGTTCAAGCTTCATCATGATTTCTTGTTTTACGTTATCAAATGAATCTTTGCCAGCAGCCATTCTATCAGTAACCATAATGATGTGATAACCATATTGAGTTTTTACTAAGTTATCACTGATTGTATTTGGTTTCATACTAAAAGCTGCTTTTGAGAACGGTTCAACCATTTCTTGACTTGCAAAGAAACCTAAATCTCCACCTTGTTTTGCTGATTCTTTATCATCAGATACATCTCTTGCGATTTTTTTGAATACAGTTGGGTCTTTTTTAACTTGTGCTAAAACTTTTTCTGCATCTTGTAATTTTGCTTGCATTTCTTCTGCAACAGCTTTATCTAAGTCTGCTTCTGTCATATCTTTGTGTTTAGCTTTAATATTTTCTCTAATTTGATATGGGTCAGCGGCGATTAAAATGTGAGATGCACGAACTTTTTCTGGATATTTAAAGCTACTTTCGTTAGCTTTGTAATATTTTCTTGCATCTTCTTCTGTAACTTTTACAGTTTTAATCATTCCAACAAGTTTTTCTAATTTTAATTCTTCTGTTAATTCTTTTTTGTATTCTGCTGGAGTTATACCATTTTGTTTAAGAATTTCGTTGAATTTTTCTTTAGAACCAACTTGTTCAATTTTATCTTTGATAGCTTTATCAACATCTTTGCTTGAAACTTTGATGTTTCTTTTTTCGATTTCTTGATTTACAAGAGATTTAACAATCAAATTATTAATAACTCTACCTTTGATTAACAAATACATAAAGCTATTTTTAGATTTTACGTTCAAACCAAGTTGTTTGAAGATAGGATTGTTAATTTCGTCATTAAATGATTTTTCAAATTCTGCTTTAGTGATAACTTTATCATTAACTTCTACAATTGCATCTTTGTTTTTGTTGAAAGAACAACCAGTTAAAATAAACATGAATGCAATAAGAGTTATAAGCATTTTCTTTGTATTCATAATATTACCTCATTATTATTTGTGATACTCGTAACTAACTTTATTGATATTATAGAACAAATCTTCAAGAATGTTAAATTGTTCATTAAAGTTCATATAACGATTATTGAAAAGTAAAATAGAATTAGCGTTTTCAGTCGATTTAGGAGCTTGAATAAATTTAATATTCTTTGTAAGTTCAGAAGGTATTTTAGAATAAATAATCTTCCATTCTGGTTGAGTAAATGGAGTGTAAATTCTAATATTATCTTCTGTTTCACGAATTACAGAGATGTTAATATCAGTTGCAGCAAGTCTTAATTTGATTAGTTTAATCAAATTCAAGACGCTTTCTGGAGCTTTAGAAAATCTATCTTGCCATTCTTCTGTTATGTATTCTAATTCAGTTAAGTTTTTAACATCAGAAAGTCGTTTGTATTCAATCATTTTTTGTTCTTTAGAGCCAACCCATTCATCTGGAATAAATGCAGTTACACTCAAATCAACAATTGTAGGAATTTTACGAGGAGTTGCAGTACCTTGTAACTCTTTAACCGCTTCATCTAACAAATCACAATACGTATCAAAACCAACATTTACCATGTGTCCATGTTGTTTTGTACCAAGAATATTTCCAACCCCTCTAATTTCTATATCTCTCAAGGCAATTTGATAACCGCTACCAAGAGTTGTAAATTCTTTTATAGCCTTCAATCTATCTCTTGCATCTTTAGTAAGGGATTTGTCCGGTTTATAGAAACAGAAGCAAAACGCTTGTTTTTCACTTCTACCAACACGTCCACGAAGTTGGTAAAGCTGAGCCAATCCAAACTTATCAGCATCGTGAATAATCATAGTATTAGCATTTGGAATATCTAAACCAGATTCAATGATTGTTGTTGATAGCAAAATATCGTATTCTCTATTTGCAAAATCAACCATAACTTGCTCTAATTGTTTTTCGTCCATCTGTCCATGTCCTACAACGATACGAGCATTTGGTAAAAGTTTTTGAAGATGAAGTTTGTATTCTTCAATAGTTTCAACTCTATTATAAAGGTAGAAAACTTGTCCTTCTCTATCAAGTTCGTGAGTTATTGCATTTTTTAAAGAGGTTTCATTCAATTCTCCAACAAAAGTTTTGATAGGAAGTCTGTTTTTAGGCGGAGTATTGATTACAGACATATCTTTTATGCCAGACAAAGACATATAAAGCGTTCTAGGAATTGGTGTTGCTGACATTGTAAGAATATCAATATTTTCCTTTAGTTTTTTAAGTTTTTCTTTATGTCTAACGCCAAATCTATGTTCTTCGTCAATTACAAGAAGTCCTAAATTTTTAAACATAACCTTATCTTGCAACAATTTGTGAGTTGCAACAACGACATCGCAACTTCCTAGTGCAAGATTTTTTAAAGTTTCTTTTTGTTCTTTTGCAGTTCTAAATCTTGATAATAATTCAACATTAATACCAAAAGGTTTAAAACGTTCTGAAATAGTCTGATAATGTTGAAGTGCAAGAATAGTCGTAGGAACAATCACAGCTGTTTGATAACCTGATAAAACAGCCTTAAACAATGCTCTCATTGCAACCTCAGTTTTACCAAAACCAACATCACCACAAATCAGTCTATCCATAGGATTTTCTGATTCCATATCGTGTTTAACCTCTTCGATTGCACGCATTTGGTCAGGAGTTTCTGTGTATTCAAAAGCATCTTCCATTTCGACCTGCAATGAAGAATCTTCATCAAACTTGATACCTTCTTTAAGTTTTCTTTTTGCATACAATTCAAGCAAATCATAAGCAATATATTCAACTTCTTTTTTAACTTTTGCTTTAGTGTTTTCCCAGTCGGAACCACCCATTTTAGATAGTTTTGGTTTAACTGCGCAAGAACCTCTATATCTGCAAAGCAAGTTAATTTGTTCAGCAGGAATATGTAATTTATCAGAATTTGCATACTCAATTGTAAGATAATCTTTGTAAGCATTATCAATCTTTTGTTGGCTTAAACCCTTATAAATGCCGACACCGTGAATTGTATGAACAACATATTCGCCTTCTTTAATATCATTAATACTTTCAATATATTCAGGCTTTTCTTTATAATATGATTTTTTACTTGCAGTAATTTCTTTTGAGCGTTTATTAAACAACTCTCTATCAGTCAAAACAACCAATTTTAAATCATAAATTTCACAACCTTGAGAAGTAATATTTGGAATAAACTCAACATCAAAAATTTCATTTTCTTTTAAAACTTCTTCAACACGTTTTTCATAATCAGTCGCAATAACTATTTCAAACCCATTTTTTGATTTTAAATATGAAACAACCTCATTCATATTTGCGTTAAAATTGCGCATTGTAGAAGCATCAAATTCAATCAAGTTATCATCAATTGTTTCAATAAAATTGTTAAATCCAATTTTGACAAAACCTGCAATGCTTTTGATAAAATCTTCAAAAGGTATATGATTTTTATCTTTTAGAGGCTTTGTAATTTCTGTTTTTACGTTTTCAGCATATTGTTTTTCAAAGTTTTCATCTAAAAGTTTGTATCTCGAATAAATTTCAGAAGCTTCATCAAAAATCAATGTATAATCCTTGAAATAATCAAGAATACTAACCAATTCTGAATTATATTCAGATTGATAAACCTCAATACCTTCTTCATAATCATCAGTAATAAACTTGTAACAAGGCTTAATAGAAACTTTCTCAACCTTTGAAATTGATTTTTGAGTCTCGTTGTTAAAATATCTAATATCGACAATTTCATCACCCCAAAGCTCAATTCTTACAGGGTTTTCTTCTAAAGTAAAAATATCAATAATATCTCCACGCACAGAAAATTCGCCAATATCTGTAACCATAGTTTCTCTTTTATAACCAAGGTTTACAAGACTTTGAAGAAACTCTTTTAAATTAATATCTTCGCCTTTTTTCAAAGTTAAAGTATTTTTCTTGAAAAACTTTTCATTAGGAAATTTTTCTAACAAAGCTTTTACAGGTACAAAAAGCACTTCTGGCTTACTTTCCAAAAGTTCAATTTGTCTTGCGTATTCATATTTATTTCTCGCAACATTTTCGTAAAGTGAAATTTCTTGAAATGGAAAGATTTCAGAATTTTTGTCAAAAACCTTCTTAAAATCACTCTGAAATTTCAACGCATCTTGCTCAGTTGGCGTAATAAAAAGTATTTTTTTCTTAGAATATTCTAAAACTTTTTCAGCAAGCAACAACCGTAAGAAAGATGTAACACCACTTACAGTAAAAGATTTTGATTTTAAAACATTATTTTTAAAAGAAATTAAATTTTCACTATTTAAAGACTTAAACATTATTTTAAATTAGGGCTTTGATAATCAATACCCAACTCTTTCAATGAATCAATAAAGTGCATAGCACATTTTCTTTGAACATCAGGTGGAACGACACGTAATAACTCAACAGTCATAGAAATAACTGGATCTTTATCGTACCAACGAGTACCATTTGCAGGTTTTACCATTTCGTAAAATCTATCCAAAGCTGTTTTAGAAACTTGTTCTTCAATCATCTTTAGAAAAACTTCTGCTTGAGCTTTTAATTCTTCTTGATAATCTTTCAAAAGATTTACGACCTCTAATAATAATGGGTCATGGTCATACCAACGTTTATATTCTTGCATCGTAAACCCCTTTCAAATCATTATCAGATGAATTGTCTGAATCAAATCTTTCGATTTTACCACCTAATAAAGAAATCTTTTGTTCAAAGTTTTCGTAACCTCTATCGATATGGTAAAGATTTTCAATAATTGAAGAACCTTCAGCCATAAGCGCAGCAACAACAAGAGAAGCACCTGCTCTCAAATCACTTGCACTAAGAGTTGTACCTGTTAATTTTTTAACACCTTTTATAATTGCGTGGTTTCTGTCTTGATGAATATCAGCACCCATACGTCTTAATTCAGGAACTTGCATAAATCTGTTTTCATAAAGGCTTTCAGTAATAATACCAACACCGTTTGCAGTTGATAATAATACCATTGCCATTGATTGCAAGTCAGTTGGAAACCCTGGATATGGTTGAGTAACAAAGTTTACTGTATTCAATCTTGATTTGCAAGAAACCTCAATCACAGTTGGCTCAATAAGTTTAATACTTGCACCCATTTTCAATAACTTGTTAGTAAAGAAAGTTAAGTGAGCTGGGAAAATATTTTTAATAAGAGCTTTACCACGAGTAGCTACAACAGCTGTCATAAATGTACCAGCCTCAATTCTATCAGGAATTGTTGTATATTCAATTTCGTGTAAATCTTCTTGTTTAACACCGTTGATTGTAATATCAGAAGTACCAGCACCAACAACATCAGCACCCATTGCATTTAAGAAGTTAGCAAGGTCGATAATTTCTGGTTCTCTTGCGGCATTTTGAATTGTTGTTGTACCATCAGCCAAAATAGCTGCTAACATCAAGTTTTCAGTAGCACCAACTGATGGAATATCTAAATAAATTTCACAACCTGTTAATTTTGGTGCTTTTGCGATTACATAACCATTTTCAATTTTAATTTTTGCACCCATTGCTTCCAAACCTTTAATATGGAAGTCAACTCTTCTTTCGCCGATAGCACAACCACCAGGAAGTGCAACAACAGCTTCTCTACATCTTGAAACCAAAGCCCCTAAAATAATAAATGATGCTCTCATTTTGCTAACAAGTTCGTATTTAGCTGTTACACTTGTTAAATCAGTTGCATCAATTTCGATAGACTTTGTAACTCTGTTATAATGAGTTTTTGCGCCTAATTGTTCAATAACACTTAACATTATTTCAACGTCAGTAAGTTCTGGAACGTTATGAATTTTTGTAGCCCCTTTTACTAAAATAGAAGCTGCCATAAGTTTAAGTACGGCATTTTTTGCCCCACCTATATTTACCTCACCTTTTAACGGTGTACCACCTTTAATATTATATTTTTCTACCAACGTTCTCTCCTTGAACAGATTATCTAGTGATATTATAATACACTTTACAAGACTTGTTGTAAAGTAGTTAGCAATACAATTTAACTTATTTAGTATTTACCTTAAAAATATAGACGTTATTTCCAAAGATTTCTTCTAAATTAAGGTTGTAAATCACGTTGTTATAGCTAACAGAGAAATCCTTCAATTTAGTATCTTTAGATAAAACAAAAAGATAAGTGTTTTCTTTTCTACCATAAATTTCTGATAAAACTTTTGGAGATAAGGCTTTTATAATTTTTGGTTCTTCTTTTATAGGATTATCAATCTTTTTAGAAGTATGAGCATAATAATAATCAATATTTTTATCTTCTATGTATGGCATTAGTTGAAAAAAGTTTTTACCCACAAAAATTATTGATGAATTTTTATTCAGTTCTTCAACCTTTTGAGCTAAATATTTTGAACCTGAATGAAAAGTTCCCATTCTGTATCGGTAATCAAAACAATAAAATATTGAAATTAAAGCTAAAATAATTATTAGAAATTTTTTGTAAATTGATTTTTCTTGATTTTCCAACATAAAAATCCAACAAGCAATAATAAAATAAATGTAAAAGAAATAATGATGCCATTCATTTCCTGAATACACAAACTGAAAAACAATAAGCAACAAAGTGTACGTACTTATTAAAAAGAACATTGCCGTTTTATTTTTAGAAATGCTAAATAATATCGCAATTATAAATATGACAAGTAAAATAGCATTAACAATATGTGGAAAAATAAACACATTTAAGAAAAAGCTTGAACTTAAACCGTCCAAATATTCTGGTCTGCCAGTAATAGACGCATCTGCACCAAATAATTGTAAATACAAAATAACAGAACATAAAATACCCACACCAGAGCATATACTCAAATCTTTGTACTGTTTGTTTTTAAACAATTCGTATAAAAATATACATGCAAAAGAAAAAGCGCCAACCATTGCCATAACGCTAGTATTTGCAGTAAATAAAATCAATATCGAATAAACAATTGGGTGTTTAAGTTTATCCTTAAACATCGCCATTAATATAAATAAAAGCAAAATTCCTATTGAATAACATCTTGCAAGTACAGGGTACCAAAGAAAAAACGGTACTGAAAAAGTTATCGAAGCTTTCACCCAATTATTAAATGGCGAATATTTCCACATTACAAAAACAGCCAATACACAAAATATCCAATTCATAATTTGCATTGAATAAGGATACGCAAAATGTGTTTTTGCAAACGGCATTAAAAGAACAAACCAAACAAAAGTATGTCCTTCAATTTTCATTAAATCAAATATTTCAAAAAGATTTAAGTTTTCGGCAATCAACCAAGCCCTTGCTTCGTCATACCAAGTTTGGTGATTTATAACTCTTACAAAAGTTATAATCACATATAGCAACAATAAACCCCATTTAAAATATTTATTCATAGGATTATTTTAACATAAATCAAATTAAATAATTGAATATCTTTGATTAGATTTATGACCGCTGAAAGCTTCTAAACCTAGATATTTTGCAGCTGAACCAAGTTCTTGTTCAATTCTGATTAATTGGTTGTATTTAGCCATTCTGTCAGAACGAGATGCAGAACCTGTCTTAATTTGACCGCTGTTTGTTGCAACTGCTAAATCAGCAATAAATGTATCTTCTGTTTCACCAGAACGATGTGAAACAATTGTTGTATAACCTGCAGCTTGAGCCATTGCAATAGCATCAAGAGTTTCAGACAAAGTACCAATTTGATTTACCTTAATCAAAATTGAATTTGCAATACCACGTTTGATACCTTCACTCAATCTTTTTGTATTAGTAACGAATAAATCATCACCTACAAGTTGACATTTATGACCGATTTTACGAGTAAGCATTTCCCAACCTTCCCAGTCTTCTTCAGCCATACCGTCTTCAACTGAGATAATTGGATATTTGTCAACCCATTCTTCTAAGAACTCAACCATTTCTTCTCTTGAAAGAGTTCTATTTTCACCTGCAAGCGTATATTTGCCGTCTTCATAGAATTCACTTGACGCAACGTCTAAACAAATTCTGATATCATCTGTTGTATAACCAGCTTTTTGAATAGCTTCAACAATAAAACATAGAGCTTCTTCATTTGAATTAAGATTTGGCGCAAAACCACCTTCATCTCCAACTGAAGTTACATAACCTTTGTTTTTCAAAATACCTTTTAAAGTATGGAAAACTTCTGTACCCATTCTAATTGCGTCAGAGAAAGAATTAGCCCCAACAGGCGCAATCATAAATTCTTGAAAATCAACATTGTTGTCTGCATGAACACCGCCATTGATAATATTCATCATAGGAACAGGTAATGTCATAGCGTTGATACCGCCTAAGTATCTGTATAAAGGCATTTCATAAGCTAAAGATGCAGCCTTAGCACTTGCAAGAGAAATACCTAAAATTGCGTTGGCACCATATTTTGACTTGTTATCAGTGCCGTCTAATTCTCTCATAATTCTATCAACTTCTTGTTGATTAGCAGCGTTTTCGCCAATCAATTCAGAAGCAATTTTTGTATTAACGTTATCAACTGCTTTTAGAACACCTTTGCCCATGTATTTGTGTTCATCATTATCACGAAGTTCAAGAGCTTCAAACAACCCAGTTGATGCGCCAGAAGGAACAGCCGCTCTACCAACAACACCGCTTGATAATTTAACATCGACTTCAACAGTAGGATTACCTCTTGAATCTAAAACTTGTCTTGCAACGATATCTTCAATGTAAGTTGGCATAATGGCTCCTTTATAATTCATAATTTATTTACAGCCTAATTATAACGAAGAAAAATAAGGTTTTCAAGAGGGATAAATAGCTAATATTTGCACGCTTCAATCCAACGATTTACTAAATCATAGTCATTTTTATCGTATTGTCCACCGCCTTCAAACTCAGCAAAATATTCATCATAAATTTCTTTTTGTTTAAAGAAATCTTCTAATGCACCTTGTTTACTACCTAGGTAGTATCTGCAAACACCTCTGTAAAAATATGCGTCTGGGAATTTATAAGAGGTATACTCAAGCTCTTTCGTATAAAATTCTTCAGCTTCCTTATATTTTTTTAATTGAAAATTTGCAGTTGCTAGTTTGTCATAAGTTCTTGTATATTTGTCATTACCGGCTTTAAAAACAACTTTGGCAAATATTTCAGTTTTACCAAAAGCCTCGTCCCATTTTGATTTTGCTCCACTTTCAATCAATTGAAGATATTTGTTTGCAGACTCTATTTCTTTTTCGTACTGTCCTTGAACTTGATAAATATAAGCTTCATATAAATAAACATTGTAATCATTCGGCTCAATCGTTTTAAGGTATTCAACTCTTTCAATTGCACCTTTATAATCTCCATTATTCCGCATATCATCTATATCTCTAAAATTTTGAATATAGGAATCTTTTTCTGGAGACATACCCGAAACTGAGGACAACATAAAAAATATTGAAAGACCAAACATAAAAAAACAAATTCCAACAAGAATATATGAAAATATAATAAACTTGGCGCCTCTTCTCATTCTAAGAGGCAATCTCTTACCGTTAACTTTGAAATAATCAATGTCTTTTTTATGTTCTTCATCTTCACTATTAACAGTATAAGAAAAGTTTGGTATATATTTTGAAACAGAAATTAAATCAAGTAAAAATTGATATGCACAACCCAACGCAAACTTAGATGGTTCCACGATAAAAGTATCTAAACCATGCGTTTTTGAATTTATAACAACAGTATAAATGACATTAAGCGCTCTACCCCTTGTTAGATAGATATATTTCATATTAGCTTTAACTGAAAATTTTGTAATATCAGATAAATCAATTGTTTTGACATTAACGACTTTATCTCTTTTTCTATAAACAATTTGCATTTGACCATTTGCAAAAATAAATTCAGCAACATAAACATCGTTTTTCAAAACTTCTTTAAAACCAAAGCCAATTGCTGTAGCAACCAAACCTATTAAACAAATTAAATCATATTTTACTCTAGAAGAAGTAGTTGATAGGTCATTTGTAAATAAAAAGAAGAATACTACTAACACCCCTATTCCAAATAGGCATACTATTCCAAATGTTAATGGCGATATACGACTTTGAACTTTAATCTTTTTCATAGGTTTAATTATAACATCAAAAATTGTTAGGATAGAAAACCAAACCTACAATAACTCCAACTCACGTATTTTCTGCGCTCGCATTACACTACGTCTCCTTTTATCCGTAAGGCATTAAATCGGATAATATGCCTAACGGCTTAAAGTCAACTACGGAGACAGGCTCACAAGTTTCACTCCAGTTCAACTGTTCGCTTTGTCAAACGGCAACTCAGAGTTTTGCATTTTTGATTTCATCTCAAATGCAAAAACTCTCCAGCCTCTGCAAACCCCTCAAAAAAAAAGTTTGCCGATTGCGACAAACATTAAATAAACACGAGGATATTAAGAG
>SAMEA104315432__coassemble_658_pt1 | contig 15807 bp, 12 predicted proteins | sample SAMEA104315432__metabat2_low_PE_018 | metagenome-assembled genome bin SAMEA104315432 (sample SAMEA104315432) | gut metagenome | biome: Monkey gut; feature: monkey-associated habitat; material: faeces | place: China | collected 2013
AAAGACGAAAAAGATACTGGTTCTACAAGTGTTCAAATCGCTATGATGAGCCAAAAAATTTCTGAATTAACAGAGCACATGAAATCTAACAAGAAAGATTTCGCTACAAAACGTGGTCTATTAATGTTAGTTGGTAAAAGAAAAAGACTTTTATCATATTTAAAAGATACAAACTTAGATGGTTACAGAGAATTAGTTAAAAAATTAAAAATCAGAGGCTAATCTCGATAAGGTTCTAAAAAGGGCGACACAACTTCGTTGTGGCGCCCTTTTGTTTCTTGTAAAACCACCTACATATTATTTATCAAATCTTTATTAATTTCTTTCATCATGTCCTTGTCATCAAGCTTCATAGCATAGCTCATTGCTTTTTGAAGTAAAGATTTTGCTTTATCTTTTTTCTTATAATCAGACATTAATTGACCTGCACGCTTGTAATTGATAGCGATTTTGTCAGTTGAATCTATTTTAGTGTAATTTTGAATTGCATCTGAATAATATTCAAGAGCTCTTTTTATCGTATGCTGTTGCTGTGTTGCTTGATACAAAGCCTTTTACTTTTGGCTTATTGACACGAGTTGCAATGTATTCGGCTTCACCGTAGAAATCGAAGGCTTTTTTATCGTATTTATCAGTAAACATGTTTGCCATTTTTGTTAAAAATGTTGTTTGAGCTTCGTCGTTTTCTGCTTCGCCCGCATATCCAATTGCGATGAAATAGTGGTCGATTGCTGGTTCAAACTCATTTACATCATCATAGATTTTTGCCATAGAATAATGTGTTTGGAATTTCAAATTTTTATCATTTGAATTTTCAAGAGTTTGTTGGTAGCAGATTAGGGCTTCTGGCAATTTATCTTGTTTATCATAGATTTTGCCCATTTCAAACGTAATTTTTGGTTTGATTTCTTTGTCTTCTGCGTTATCAGTCAAAGCTAGGGCTTCTCTGAATTGTTCAATAGAAGCTTCTTTTTTAGCTTTTATAAATTTATTTTTTAAATCTTTGTCTTTATCTTCAGTTTCTTGTGGCTGAACTTGTTGAGGCTGTGCTGGTTGTTGACCTTCAGCTTTAGGTTCTTCTTTCTTTTCAGGGAAGTTTACCAAAAAGTCTACGTTAACTTCTTCATCGTCGTATTTGTAGTTAACGTCTTGTAAGAATACGGCATCAACCCAGTTCTGAACAACCTTAGAATCTTTGTTCAAGGTGTCAGAAATGTATTTATCAAGTAATCCACCTGCATTTTTTAGGTTTGCTTGGATTAATTTGATATTTGGGCTATCTTTTGCAACTTGTTTTTTGATAAGTCCGATATAGCCATCAACTTCTTCCATCAAATCGTCTGGAGTTGCAATAGCGACAGCTGTATTTTTAAAATCTTTTAGGATTTGAGCGATGTTAATTTTAGTACTACGTTGGCTCAAAGGTGTATGAGATTTGCACAAACCGTTTTCGTTTGTGATTTCAGAGTGTTGAGGTTGAGGTGTCTGAACCATGTTTGAACGAGTTTCAGCACCAGAAGGAAGTTGAGTCTGTCTTTCTTCAGCGTAAGCTAACCCTTTACTTTGCTGAAGGTTTTCACCTTCTTGTTGGGTTTCAGCAGAAGCTTTTTGTGACTCCTCTTCGTTATTCACTTGTGGTTTTGTAATTGGATACTGTCTCGGTCCAACTCTTGGTATCATACGTTAATCCCCAAAATTAAACATATCTCTATTCACATTATCTCATTTGTTTTAATAAATTAGACCATACGTTTAGTGTACTTTTTTATTTAATGATAAAATTTTAAAAGTCCATATTTACTACAACAAAAAGATGTAGTATAATATTAGGAAAAACCCTAAGGATATATTGAATGAAAAACTTTCTCGGCAAAATAAAGAATTTTACAAAACAGATTACAGAGGTTGAAAACAATTTATATACTGGTAAAAAAGATTTTTTAGAAATATATGAAAGAAATGCCGAACTAGAAAAGGAAATTGAAGAAAGAACATACGAATTGAAGGTTGCAAACCAACGTATGTTAACATTGCAACACATCTGGGATATGATGAACTCGGCGAAACCTATTTCTAGTGTTTTAAAAACTACTGTAGAAACTCTTCAAACAGAACTTAATTATTTAAGTTGTGTGATTATTCAAAAAGAGAATGATGAAAACGGTGATTATGCTGAAATAATCGCTATGTCAGAAGATGATAATACAGAAAGAACTTCAAAATTATTCAAAGGTCATTTGAAATCTAACCGACTACTTTATGATAAGAACAAATTAGTTTGGAAGGCTTTAGTTAAGAACGAAATAACTCATAGCAAAGACCTTAGAGCTGGTTTAGAATCTTTATTTGTGGATTTAGATGAAGAAGCAATGGAAAGCATTTTATCAAATGCGAAATGTCGTTCATTTATCGTTCTTCCTTTAAAAACAATTAATAAAGATTTTGGCGTACTTTGCGTAATGTCTTATCGTGAAGAGCTTACAGAAGGTGAATTAGATTTCTTAAAATTATTTGCAAGACAAATTGAACTTGCGTTGACTATCGTAAACTTATTCAAGGTTGTAAAAGACCAAGCTGTAACAGATGCGTTGACTGGTTTGTACAACAGAAGATATTTCCAAGAATGTCTTGATAAAGAGGTTACTCGTGCAAAACGTCAACATCAACCGTTTACGATTATTGGTATCGATTTAGACCACTTAAAACATATTAACGATAAGTTCGGACACTCTTTAGGTGATTTGGCTATTCAACAAATTTCAAATGTTTTAAAACAAAACGCACGTTCAATCGATATTCCTGTGAGAATGGGTGGTGAAGAGTTTAATGTACTTCTTCCTGGTATTGATTCAAATGGTGGTATGATTGCCGCAGAAAGAATTAGAAAGGCTATTGAAAATTCACCTATTGAAATTGTAGGTAAAATCACTGCAAGTTTAGGTGTTGCAACCTTCTTAGAACAATCTGATGATATTGAAGAGTTGTTAGAATTAACAGACCAAGCGATGTATCAATCAAAACGTAACGGCAGAAACCAAGTTACATTGGCAAAAGCTAACAATCAATCTACATGGCAAGAACGTGCAATTGATGCGTTTATTGATATTTTATCTAAACAAAGAGTTCCTGTTGAACAAGGTTTTTCTAAAGAATTATGCGACAAGTTAAAAACTTCAACAGTTGAAAGTAATTCACCAAAGGAAATGGTTTATACAGTTGCAGATATGCTTGCAAAAACTTACAATCCTTCTCATTTAGAAGGTTCTACAAAATCAAAATTACTTATTGCGACAATGCTTGCAAAACATTTTGAACTTGCGCCGGAAGAACTTGATAATTTAAAAGTTGCAATGCTTTTATATGATATTGGAAACTTAATGCTTCCGAAAGAATTACTTCAAAAGAAAGAGCCTTTATCGAGTGAAGAATTGGCTCACATTAAAGAACACCCTGTTATTGCAGCTAGAGAAATTTTAAAACCAATTTCAGATATTCAAGACGTAATTCCTATTATTGAAAAACACCACGAAAACTGGGACGGTACAGGTTATCCTAACCACATAAAAGGTCCTGAAATTCCTCTTGTTTCTCAAATTATTCTTATTACAGATGCTTATTTTGCAATGACTGAAAAGAGACCTTATAGACAAGAATTGTCTAAAGAAGAAGCTCTTGAAGTTATTAAAGAAGAAGCGGGCAAAAAATGGAATGAGTCTTTAGTAAAAGAATTCATACATTTAATCGGTAAGCACGAAAATTCAATAAAATTAGGCTAATTAAAAAATATAAATAGCGATAAGTGCAAAGATTACAATTGGTATATTAAAGTGTAAAAATGTTGGTACACAAGTATCTTTGATGTGGTCGTGTTGACCGTCTGCATTAAGCCCAGAAGTTGGACCAAGAGTTGTGTCAGAAACAGGTGAACCTGCATCACCTAACGCTGCTGTTGCAGACATTAAAATGATTGAGGCTGGAACTGAAAGTCCTAATTTAACACAAATAGGAACAAATAGAACTGTTAAAATAGGAATAGTACCAAAAGAAGTTCCAATTCCCATAGAAATAAACAATCCGATTAATAGCATTGAAAACGCTGCTAAGAATTTGTTTCCTTCTAAATATGGTGCAACTGAATTGATTAGTGTTTCAATTCCTCCACCTTCTTGTAATACTAGTGCAAATCCTGCTGCAATAAGCATTACAAAGGCAATGTTGCCCATAAGTAATATACCTTGATTAAATAGGTCGTCTGATTTTTTGTGGTCAACTACACCAGTTGCGAAAATAATTGTTAAACCAATAACAGCGCCTAAAGGCAATGAGCCTGTTATTAATTGAATTAACAAAGTTGCAACCGCTGCAAGAATAACCATTAAATGTTTTTTATTGAAAACAACATTTTCTTCGTCTGTTAAAAAGCTTTCATCAGTAGAAACTATTGCTAAATCTTTGTAATCTCTAGGTTTTCTATAACTTACAAAGATTGCAATCAACAATCCAACAAGCATTGCCAAACCTAAAAACCAGTTTACGTGCCAAACTTGTCTCATTGTTACTGGAATACCGCTTTTTGTCATATAGTCGGCAATTAAGCCTTGAAAGATAAGACCGAAACCAGCTGGAATAACGATATATGGCATTTTTAAACCAAATGCTAAAGCTGATGCTATCATTCTTCTATCAATTCTCAACTTGTTCATTAGAGATAATAAAGGCGGAATTAATATTGGAATGAACGCAATGTGTATTGGAATTAAGTTTTGAGAGGCAATTGCCATAAGAATAATAACCAATACTAAGTATCTTTTTTTACCGTTAATAATTTTTTCTAAAGATTTTGATAGAAGTTTTGCCAATCCTGTTGTTGTGATTGCTGCCGCAAAAGTTCCTAACAAAATATATGACAATGCTGTTTCTGAATTTGCTCCCATACCGCTTATGAATAAGTTCATTGTTTTAGTAAAACTGAAATGTGAAAGCGTTCCAGCAACGATTGTTGACAATATTATGGACAAAATAACGTTAACCTTGCATAAACATAGAGTACAAAGCACGATTACTGATATTAAAATTGGGTTTAGTAAAATACTGTAGTCCATAAATCAATAATAGCACTTAAAGTAGTTTTTAAAAGTTAATTATTCAAATAAGTAACAAAAGTAAACGCATTAAATTCCATAGAACCAAACATAATTTTTAATTGGTGATTTGGTAATTCTTCGTATTTTAGAAAATAAATATCTTCTGAGTCAAAATCATCTTCTGTTTCGTAAGCCTCTATCTTAGCTAACATTGAATGACCTTGATAAAATTTTAGATAAACCCTGTTGTTTTCTTTTTCGCCTACAACTTTGTAATGCCCAGGGATAAGAATTTGACCATTAATATAAACTGGTACTGGTAAATTTAGTAATGGAAGTGCAGTATTGATATTAGTCAAAAGTTCTGCATCGCTACCAGAACGATTTAAGTCCATACCCTTCATTGGTTTTTGACCACCACGTTTATTTTTGTTTTTTTGTTTCTCTAATTCTGATACAACCTCTTCAAACTCCTTGTTTGTAATAGGTTTTTGACCGTCCCAAGCGTTGTCAGGATTGCCTATAGAACTCCAATCTACATCTTCTGCGTAAACTACTCCAAATGACATAGATATTGTTAGTATTAGTAGACATAACAAAAATTTTCGCATATAATATACTATAATGATTTTTCAAGAAAAGTAAAATAGTTTACTAATTTTAAAAATCTAAATTAAGTCGACAAAAAGGATTTTATATGACTAATACTGTTGTATTTATTATAATCGCAATTTCTGTATCATTTATTATATATCTTTCGTATTTGCTAATCTCTTTTACCCAACCGGCAAAGAAAAAAGAGTTACAAATTAGCTTGGAAGATATGTTAAAGCAGATTGAAATGCTTTATAGACAAAGAAAATATGAAATTGTAGAAAATGTTTCTCTTGAATATTTGAAAACTCAACCAGATGCAATCGAAATTAGAGAGTATTTGGCAAAAACTTTCTATGCAAGAGATAAAATTTATGATGCAATAAGCGCTATTCTACAAATCTTAGAAAGAAATAAAGATAACATTGCTATGCACGTTTTGCTTGCTAAATGTTATAAAAAAATTAATCAAACATCAAAAGCAGTTAATGAGTATAAATTAATTTTAGATTTAGACCCAGATAACAGCATTGCTATTAGAGAATTGGCAGATATCTATCTTGCTCAAAACCAAAAAATTTCTGCTATTAAAATGTACAAAAAGTTTGAAAACTTCGTTGACAGTAATGCAGAATTGTTAAAAGTAAAATTGATTCTGGCAGGCTTGCATACTGATTTAGAAGAATACAATGAAGCTTTTGAAGAATTATTCAGCATAAAAGAAGTTTATCCAGAAGATATGGAAGTAAACAAAAAACTTATTGAACTTTATATCAAAACAAAAGATTTTGAAAATGCTACAAATTTATGTAAAGAGCTATTAATGAGTATTCAAGATGATAATTTCTCTTTATGGTTATTGCAAAATCTTGTAAATATCTATTATGCTCTTAAAAATTATGATGAAGCTTTAGAATACGCAAATAGCATGTTAGAACACCCATTTGCAGATAAAGTTTCTACAAAAGCTCTTATTGCAAAAATCTACATTTTAAAAGGCGAATTTAATAAAGGTTTGGATTATTTATTAATCTTAGCTGAAAATAATCCAGAAAATGTTGAAATTAGAAAAATAATTGCTCAAGCATATATTGACGAAAAACAATATACAAACGCAGTTACAACTTATAAGGAAATCTTAGATTTGGTTCCTCCTCGTGAAGTTGCCCTAGTTCATTCTGATATGAGTAACTTGTATATTCAATGGGCAATGGATTTGTTTGAAGAAGGTGAATACACAGAATGCTTTAAATTATTCCCTCTTGCAATTCAATACAACGAGTCAAATCCGCAAATTTACTTCCAATTAGGTAAAGTAAATATGCACATCAAGAGCTATAATGAAGCAATTAACCAATTGAGAAAATCTCTTGAATTGGACCCTGTTCAACCGGAATGTTATATTTGCTTGTCAGAGTGTTATGAAGTTATCGAAAATATTTACGAAGAAAAAATTGCTTTGTTAAAAGCTATTAAATATGATAACGAAAATCCGTATGCTCACTATAGATTAGCAAAACTATATGCAAGACAAAGAGATACAGAAAACGAAATTGCTTCTCTACGTAGAGTTATTCAATTAGACCCAGATCATATCGGTGCAAGACACCAACTTGCATTGATTTATGAAAGCCAAGGTGCTATTTCTGATGCTATCGAGATGTATGAGTCAATTCTTAAACGAGACCCAGAAAACGAAACAGCTAAAGAAAATCTTGAAATGTTGAGAGAAGAAGGTTAAAAGTTTTTTATAATGAAAAGGGCGATTTGTTGAAAACAAATCGCCTTCTTTTAATTAGTACATATAAATTATAGCTTCTCGCTTTTTTGTTATAGAGGATTAATTTTAGGAGCTTTGATAAGTTCTAAAATTGCACCGCCGATAGATTCGTTTGGATCAAATGGTGGATCAACTGGAGGTTCTTTAATGTTGTCAGCTAACATTTTCACTAATGGTCCAAATGTATCAGGAACTAAGATTCTTCTGTATACACCTGATAATAATGATTGAACGTTTGGTGAACGGTTTTCGTTGAATTTTGAGAATGTGCCGTAGTACATTTTATCAACACCTTTAACATTTTCCATTGCCATTGAGTTTGCAATGTATAAACCTTCACAGATTTCGCCTTCGTCTTTTGCGTTGTTTAACATTTCTGCAAGAGCAGGGATTGCTTTTTCTCTAGCGTTTACAAATAAGTTTACTTTATCATTGTCGAACTGACAATATGGTTTTTCTTTTGTAGACATGATAGGTTTTTTGAATACTCTATCTTTTGGTAATTCAAACTTGTCTTCCTGTTGTTGTTTTGGTTGTTCTGCAACTACTGCAGGTTTTTCTGCTGGTTTTTCAGATTTTTGAAAAACATCTGTTGCAGGTTGGTTTAGGTTAACTCCACTTGAAAATGTGATTTTTGGAGTGTTGCCAAACATCAAGTTTTGTCTTGATTTTAAAAGCATTGAGCTTTTGATTGCGTTTACTTTCATTTTTCCTTCCTTTATATATTTAATCTACCTATTATTTTTTAAATTGTTTTTGAAATGCATCTCTTATGTATTCGATAACTGCGCCACCTACTTCTTCGTTTGGATCATAAGAAATATTTTTATGCGGTGTTTTAACGTTATCCATCATTGTTTTTACTAGTGGACCAAAGGCATCTGGGTTAAGAGTTTTTCTGTAAAAGCCAGATAAGAAGGTTTGAACATTTGGGGATTTATCGTCGTTGAATTTTGACATTCTGTAGTATAAAGAGCCCATATTTTTTGTTCCTGCTTCTGCCATTTGGTCTGCAATAAAGATACATTCAGTTTTTTCTTCTTCTGATTTAGCATTATCAACGAGTCTTGCTAATCTTGGAATTGCCATTTCTTTGTTGCGAACGAAACAGTCGATTTTATTTTGGTCAAAAAGCGCAAAAGGACGAGTCGCTGTAGGCATTTCACAAGGTTTGTATGCCTTCGGCGTAAATTCTTTTACTATTCTTTCTGTTGTGTATCTAATCGGTTGAATCAATTTTTTCTTCCTGTTTTATATCGTCGTAACTTTGGAACACTTTCGTTATCTTGTTGTAAACGTCGTGTAAGAAGGTTCGTGCTTCAAATGTTCGTTTAGATGTTTCTACCTTCTTTTCTTCCTCAACTTCTTTCGGCTCAAATATTCCGAATAACGAAAAGAGTTTCTTTTTGGCATCTTGGAGTCGGTCGGAGACTTTCTTTTCTATTGATGCCTTGAGTTCTCCAAACATTGCCGTTATTTTGTCTTGTATGTCAAATACTTTGTTGAAAAACTTACCTGTGGCTTGCATGATGTTTGCCGGTAAATTTTTTACGAAATTTGTGGTTGGAATTAAGACTTTGTTTAATAAAACCTGTGCTGGTTTTGCTAATATTGATTGGGCTTGTGCTAATTTTGCAGCCATTGCAGAAAGTTTTTGTGATACGTTCATCATGGTTGCTTCAAATTTTGCGAGAGCCATGAGTCTGTTTTGGTAAGCTTGTTCATTTTGTTGGGCTCGAAGCTTTTGGGCTCGAAGCATTGCACCAATTGCAGCACACTCGTTCCAGCTCATTTCCCCAGGTTTGGCACTGAAATCTGCTTTTTTTGCAGAACCAGTTCCCATACCTCCTGAGCAAATTGGACATGCTCCTGGCGGTAATCCGTGAGGACACAAACCTCCTGATGCTTTATTTGTTTGTACGGCTAATGGTGTACCCATAATTCTTTAAACACTTCCATTAAGACTAACGTTGGGTGTGCCAAAATTCGACAATTAGGGTAAAAACTCATACTCAAACTGAGGGTAAAAAGTATAAATGCCTTACTTTGCTCGAAGATTGGCGATTTTATAGCATTCCGGCTTTTACGGCTGCGGCACAGCTGGAGATATTCACTCCATTTCCTATGTTTTTATCGTATTTTAAACATGTTTTATAAACAATATAAAAAAGTACATTGTTAACATTTTTTAAGAGATTTCTTTACGTTTCTGCTTTATTTTTAAAAATGTTGTATTATAGTCATAATATGGAAAATTTATACGAGCAAGTACCACCTACGAAATTAAGAAATAAAGACGAAAAATTTACACCTCCAAAAACAAATGCTTTTTGGTTATGGGTTGCAGATTATGTTTTTTTTCACATGATTGAAAATAGATTTTTCGCTCTTAGATATAAGAATGCAGATAAAGTTTTTAACAGAGATACATCTGCACCTACAATTTTGTTTGCGCCTCATACAAATTGGTGGGACGGTCTTGTAGGTTATAATCTTTGCAGAAGAATATTTAAAAAAGAAATTCGTATTATGGTAGAAGAACTTAATCGTTTCCCATTATTGAGACGTTGTGGGGCGTTTTCTGTTAATAAGAAATCTGCGCAATCATCAATGCCTGCTCTTAAATTTGCGGCAGAAACAATTGGTGATTTGAATAATTTCTTGTATATTTTTCCACAAGGTATTATTATGCCTCCTAATTACAGACCTATCGAATTTCAAACAGGTATAACTTACATTGCACAAAATGCTGTTAAGAAGTTTGGCAAAGTTAATTTAGTTCCAATTGCAGTAAATTATATGTTTTTGAGAGCTAATAAACCAGAAGTTTTAGTTGATTTTCAAGAGCCAATTGTTCTTGAAGATGCGAAAGTTGATAGAAAAGAATATACACAATACTTAGCTAACGTTTTAACAAAAGCTTGTGATAATCAGTTCAAAGAAATTTCTGAAGGTAAGCTTCAAGAGTATGATACTTTGTACCAAGAACCTCTTCAATGGTACAGAAAGATTGAACAAAGATTGAAACATATTGAAATCAAAGGCTCTGGTATTTAATTGGTGAGTAGTGAGTAGAACTCATATTCACAACTCATTATTTTATAATCATATTGCCAATCAAGTAAACAATGTATGCTACAAGCCATGCAATTGCGCATTGAACGGCTACGACAAGAACTGCGTACCAATTACCCAATTCTCTTTTTACTGTTGCAATTGCAGCGATACAAGGTGTGTATAATAATGAAAATACCAAGAATACAAAGGCAGTTAATGGTGTGAACAACATTGGTAATTTATCCAAATCACCGTTTAACAATACTGTCAATGTGCTTACAACGTTTTCTTTTGCCATAAACCCAGTTAAGAATGCTGTTGATATTCTCCAATCGCTTATACCTAAAGGCTCAAACACTGGTGTTACAAAGTTACCTAACATTGCTAATAAGCTTTGTGCTGAATCTGTTACCAAGTTCAATTTCGCATCAAATGTTTGTAAGAACCAAATTATAATTGTTGCATAGAAGATTACTGTAAAAGCTTTTGTAACAAAGTCTTTGGCTTTTGAATAAATTAATCTATAAACATTCAACGCATCTGGCATTCTGTAATTTGGTAATTCCATTACGAATGGAACAGGTTCACCTTTAAAGAAGGTATATTTCATTATGTATGCAAAAATTATACCGACGATAATTCCTATAAAATACAAGCTCAATATGACTTGTACTTGGTTTTTAGCGAAAAATGCAGCTGTAAATAAAACGTAGATAGGCAATTTTGCTGAACAACTCATAAACGGAGTTAAGAAAATTGTCATTTTTCTGTCTCTTTCAGAAGGTAAAGTTCTTGTTGACATAATCGCAGGAACTGAGCAACCAAAACCGATTAACATAGGAACAAAACTTCTACCAGACAAACCAATTTTTCTCAAAATTTTATCCATAACAAATGCTACACGTGCCATATAGCCACTATCTTCAAGGATTGATAGGAAGAAGAACAGAACTATGATTACAGGTAAGAAACTCAATACAGCTCCAACACCTGCAAAAATACCGTTAATAATTAATGAATGTACGACTGGATTTAAGCCATACAAGGTTAGCATACTGTCAGTAAAATCTGTAACTTCCATAATGCAGAATTGCATTACTTCTGATAAAAATGTTCCTACAGGTCCAAATGTTAGGTAAAAAATTCCTGCCATAATCGCAAGGAATGCTAATATTGCCGTGTATTTACCTGTTAAAACTTTGTCTAAACGTCTTGAAAATTTATCGCCAATTGTTTCACCTACTGGTTTGTGAACAAATTCATTTGAAAGTTTTTCAATAAAAGAAAATCTCATATCCGCAAGAGCTGCTGCGTTATCAAGACCTCTTTCTTTTTCCATTTGCGAAATTAAATCGTTCAAAGCTTTAATATCATTTTTAGGTAAGTCCAATGATTTTAAAATTAAAGGGTCTCTTTCTACAAGCTTTGTAGCCGCAAAACGAAGAGGAATATTAACCTCAGTTGCGTGGTCTTCAATTAAGTGGCTAATTGCGTGAATACATCTGTGCACTGCACCCTTTTCGTCAGGTTCAGCCTCGCAAAAATCTATTCTTCCTGGATATTCTTGGTATTTAGCTACATTTATTGCGTGTTCAACAAGTTCTGCAATACCTTCACCTTTTGATGCTGAAATAGGAATTACAGGTACGCCTAACATTGCTTCCATACCGTTTACGTCAATATTTCCACCGTTTTTGTAAACCTCGTCCATCATATTTAATGCAATTACCATCGGAACATTTAGTTCAATCAATTGCATTGTTAACAATAAATTTCTTTCAATATTTGTCGCATCTACAATATTAATAATGCCGTCTGGTTTTTCATCAAGTATAAAGTTACGAGTAACAATCTCTTCGTTACTGTATGGGGAAAGTGAATAAATTCCAGGAAGGTCAGTAATTGTAACCTCTTTGTACCCTACAAGATGTCCATAAGTTCTATCAACTGTAACACCAGGAAAGTTTCCAACGTGTTGATTTGACCCAGTTAATTTATTGTACAAAGTTGTTTTACCGCAATTTTGATTACCTGCAAGTGCGAAAACTAATTTTGATTTAGGTTTTGCGTTTTTATTCTTTTTTGTTGTATAAACAACTTTTTCACCTTTTTGTGAGTGTTCAATTTCTTTGAAAACTTTGTTTTTACGAGGTGAATTATGCGCTTCGTGAATATCTTTTATTTGAATTTTTGAAGCATCTTTTTTTCTAAGTGTTAATTCGTAACCTCGTAATCTAATTTCTAAAGGATCTCCAAGAGGTGCTGTTTTTACTAATGTAACCTCTACACCAGGTATAAGTCCCATATCCAAAATATGTTGTCTTAAGGCTTTGTCAGCGCAATCAACTGATGCAATCATTGCATCTTTACCAACTTGTAATTTATCTAACGTGATTTTTTTTTCTGCAAATATCATTGAAATTCCTCTGTAATAGATTTTTGCCACTGATAATTGTAAGGCACAGCTAACATATTGTCAAGAAAATGTGTTGATTTGTAAAAGGAAATAAAAAGAGAGGCGAAGCCTACGGCTTCGCCTCTCTTTTTATAGGTTGGGCATACTTGCCCAACAACTTATTTTAAATCGTTTTCTATTTTTGCTAAAATTGCATCAACTTTTGATACATCTTTTACCGCACCTTGAGCAAATTGTGGACGTCCGCCACCTTTACCTCCTGTTGCAGTTGCAATTTCTTTAACGATGTTTCCAGCGTTTACACCTTTTGCTACAAAGTTATCAGAAACTTTAACAAAGATTGATGTGCCTGCAACAACTGCGATAATGGAATTACCTAATTTGTTTGCAAGCATTTCAACGCCTTCTTTTAATGCGTTTGAATCAAGTTGTTCCATTTTTTGAATGAACAATTTGCCATCAGCAATATCAAGAGCTTTTGATGCAAATTCTTTGAATTTGTCTTTTGCTTGTGCTGATTTCAATGTTGTTAATTCTTTTTGAAGTTCTTTATTTTCTTCTTGAATTTTGTCAACACGTGCTTCAACTTCATCATAATGAGCTTTGAATTTAGAAGCTAATTTATCCATAGCGTTTGCTTTATCTGATAAATATTTAAGAGCAGATTTTGCAACAACTACTTCAATACGTCTTGTACCTGCTGCAATTGCTGATTCAGAAACAATTTTAGCAAGTCTTAACTGACCTGTGCGTGATGCATGGCAACCTGCGCAGAATTCTTTTGAAATATCGCCGATTGATACAACTCTTACTTCGTCTTCGTATTTTTCGCCAAATAAAGCCATTGCACCTGTTTGACGAGCTTCGTCAATATTCATAACTTTTGTTGTTACGTCAATATCTTCAGAAATCCATTCATTCATCAAGTCTTCAGCTTTTTGAATTTCTTTGTCTGTCATTGCTCTATCGAATGTGAAGTCAAATCTCATTCTGTCTTCTTCAACTTGTGAACCAGCTTGATGAACATCACCTGATAATACGTGTTGTAAAGCTGATTGAAGTAAGTGGGCAGATGTGTGGTGAACTTTGATTTGTCCTCTGCGTTCTTTGTCGATACAAGCATGAACTGTTGAACCGATTTCGATTTCGCCATTTACAAGCTCGCAACGGTGAACGAATAATTTGTTAACTTTGAATGTTGTTAAAACATTAAGTTTAACGCTGTTACTTTCGATTACACCAGAGTCTCCAATTTGACCACCACATTCTGCGTAGAATGGAGTTTTATCAAGTACAACATCAATGTATCCTTCGCCATCTAGTGTTTCAAGGATTTTTGCATCACATTCTAAATCAGTGTAACCAACGAAATCAGTTGCACCAACTTTTTCTTCAACTTTTGCATACTTGATGTCGCCTGTTACAGAAATCTTTTGTGTTGCAGCTTTTGCACGGTCTTTTTGTTCTTTCATTGCAACCTTAAAACCTTCTTCATCAGCTTTTAAGCCGTTTTCTTCTGCGATTTCTTTTGTAAGCTCAAATGGAAAACCGTATGTATCATAAAGCTTGAATGCGTTTTCACCGTCAATGTCTTTTTTGTTGTCGATGAATTCGTTTAATAATTTATATCCTCTATCAAGAGTTTTGTTGAAACGTTCTTCTTCTTTTAAGATTGTATCAACAATTTTAGCTTTGTTTTTAACTAAATCAGGATAAGCTTCACCGTAGTTTTCGATTACAACGTCAACTAATTTGTGAAGGAATGGAAGTTCCATACCAAGAATTTTTCCATGACGTAGGGCACGACGTAAAATCATACGTAGTACATAACTTCGACCTTCATTTCCCGGTATAACGCCATCATTGATTAAGAAAGTTACGCAACGAGCGTGGTCAGTGATAATTCTTAAAGAAACATCTGTTTTTTCTGATTTTTTGTATTCAACACCACTCATTTCAACAACTTTATCAAGAATTGGACGAAGTAAATCAGTTTCAAATGTTGAGGTTACACCTTGACAAACCATTGCAATACGTTCAAGCCCCATACCAGTATCAACATTCTTTGATTCTAGAGGAGATTGGTTACCTTCTTCATCTTGGTAAAGTTCTGTGAATACAAGGTTCCAAATTTCAACCCAACGGTCGCATTCACATGTGTCGATACCACAGTCTTCTGAACATTTGAATTGTTCACCTAAGTCGTAGTGAATTTCAGAACATGGACCACAAGAACCAGATGCCCCTGGAGGACCCCAGAAGTTGTCTTTTTTACCTTTACGTTTAATTCTGTCTGGTGCAACGCCTACACTGCGCCAGATGTCATAGGCTTCATCATCTGTTTCAAAGATTGTAATCCAAAGTCTATCTTTATCTAATTTTAAAACATTTGTAACAAAATCCCATGCCCAAGGAATAATTTCTTTTTTGTAATAATCTCCAAAAGAAAAGTTTCCTAACATTTCAAAGAATGTATGGTGGCGTGGAGTACGACCAACATTTTCGATATCAGAGTCTTTACCACCGGCACGAGCACATTTTTGGCAAGAAGTTGCACGAGCAGGGTCGTAAGGTGATTTAACGATACCTAAAAATATTGGTAAAAATTGTAACATACCGGCAGTTGTAAGAAGTACAGTCGGATTGTCAGGAACAAGCGATGAACTTTCAACAACTGTGTGTTGATGTTTGTTTTTGAAAAAATCTAGATATAATTGTCTAATTTCGTTACCTTTTAACATAAAAATTTCCTCTCTTTTTCATAAAAAAATTATACCTTAAAAATTTTAAGGTTGCATGGAAAAATTTTGTGTGGTAAAATAATTACACGAGAAGTCAATTCTCAAAAAGTTAAATAAAAACAAGATGTGCGTCTG
>SAMEA104315432__coassemble_720_pt1 | contig 15023 bp, 17 predicted proteins | sample SAMEA104315432__metabat2_low_PE_018 | metagenome-assembled genome bin SAMEA104315432 (sample SAMEA104315432) | gut metagenome | biome: Monkey gut; feature: monkey-associated habitat; material: faeces | place: China | collected 2013
ATTTAGGTTAAATAGTTGCGAATACATACATTTTAATTGAATTACTTGTTCTTGACTCATAAATTTTATCCTTCGTACGAATCTCCGTCTTCATCATCATCTTCGTCGTCGTCTTCGTATTCTTCGTCATCATCTTCATCATCATAATCCTCGTCATTTGCAACGTAAGTATCACCACTTGCGTTGTTTGTTTGAGGTTGAGACTCTTGTTGAACAATATTCATAGCTTGTTTCCAAGTTAATCTTAAATCAACAAGGAATTTTAAAACTTCTTGTACAATTTCTTTGTCTTTTTTCATATTTGCTTCGACAAGTCGATTATAAAAATATTGGTATAATGCGTTTAATCTTACCGCAAAATCGCCACCTTGTTCAAAATCAATAGTATTCATAAATTCTAACAAGATACGTTCTGCACCAACAATATTGTTATACGTTTCTTGATGATTTTTTTCATCAATCGCAACAATCGCTTTATTTAAAAATTGAATTGCACCATCATAAAGTAAAATTAATACTTTTTCCGGTGTTGCAGTTTCAACTTCTGTTCTTTGATATTGTTTTAAATATGGATTCATCTATACCTCTGCTATATTTTTTTGTTAACAAGTACACCTGACGATATTTTTAATTTATCAATTAGCTTTATTAAATCAATTGTATTAATTGTTTCTACGACTTTATTTGTGTTCTTATTATATAATTCTATTACTTCTGAATTTTTATTCAAGCGGATTGCTAATTGATCAGCAAACTTTGTATAAAAATCCAAATCTTTTATTTTAGAATCTAAAGATTCTGTCTCTATTGTGTAAGGATCTTCAGCTTTTTTATTTGAAGTTGATTTTTTAGAACCTTTCTTTTTTAATTTTGTTCTTTTTTTCGTCGGAGATTCTTTCTCTTTCTCTTCATCTAAAGTAACAGCTTTTTCACTGTCCATGTTTGCAATTTGGTCAACATTCTTGGCACCAAGACCACTTTTTATACCTTGCTCTGTATTCACAGCCATTTGAGCTGATGTATTATCTTGTCCTAAACCGACTTGTCTTATTGAAAATCCGTCTAATGCCATTTTGTTTACCCATGTAAATATCTTGCACTAAACATGATTATAATATATAATGTAAAAAAATAGAATATATCGGAGAGTTGATTTTTTGAAAAAGAGTTTACTAGATTCATTTACAGAAAAACTATTTGAATTCCCTCTGTGGGTTAAACAGGTTATATATTTAAGATTAAGAGATCACTTAAAAACATATTTAAGTGATGAGTTTTTAAACACAAAAACAGAAGACAGTTTCCACTTGTACAGACCATCTTTGTCTTACATTGGTAAAACTGAATTATTAGAAAAAGAAGCTGGTTTAGATGCAAACTTGTATACCTTCTTGAGTTTGGTTGAAGAAGGTAATGATATTATCACAATTGCTCTTAACAACTTCTGGACAATGGAAGAAGTTTCTAAATACTTCATTTTCTGTTGTGAACAAAATTATATTAAATCTCCTGTGCCAAATCCAATTATGATTATGGCTGGATATTTAGCAGGTAAATATCGTACAGGTGAATATTTCAAACGTATTGGTAAAATTAATATCGACCAATTAGAACACACAATCCGTATTCAAAAAGAATTAAGAGAAAGAGGTGAAAGACCTCAATTCGTTGAATTGATGATTGAGTTTGGTTATGTTACAGAAGCAGATTCTAAAGCTTTATTGATTATTAAAGAACAATCTACAAAGAGATTTATCCTTGATGTATCTTTAATTCCAGAAGGTATGTCTTTAGACGGTCAAAGCGCTGATAAATACATTGCAGAAGTAAATGAATTAAAGCACGAAAATGCAAAATTGAAATCTCAATTAAATAAAATATTATTATTCTTGAAGAAAAATGCAAAATAAATATTATTATCCACTTAGATTAGTAGAACATATTAGGGACGGTCTTGTAGAACAAGAGCATTCTGGCTTTGTTGTTTTGCATATTAATGGCGAAACAAAAGAATTTGGAGATACTCAAGATTATCCGTTCTATCTTCGTTCTTGCGCAAAACCTTTGCAAGCAGCACTTTTGATTGACGAAAAGCTTGATGAGACTTTAGGATTAACATCAGAAGAAATTGCTATAGGTTGCGCTTCTCATGCAGGTGAAGATTGCCACGTACAAACAGCAAAAAGCTTTATGTACAAGGCTGATATCTGCGAAGGTTGGATAAGATGCGGACTTCATACACCTTTGGCAAAATCTATTACTTGTGATGAGCCAACAGTTTTCCATAACAATTGTTGCGGAAAACACATATTAATGTTGGCTTTGGCTAAACACTTTGGCTTTGATGTTAATACTTATTATGAAAAAGATCACCCTTTGCAAAAAATGATTAAGGAAAAGGTTTATGAACTTTGCGAATACGATGGCGACACCCCAGTAACAAAAGACGGTTGTGGCGTTCCAATTTTTTCTATGCCTTTAAATAATATGTTAAAAGGGTATATAAATTTATTTTCAAACATAAAATATAAAAAGATTAAAGATGCATTCTTGAATAATCCGTACATAATCGGTGGCGAAGATAGATTAGATACAAAAGTTATGCAAGGCGCAACTGGTTGTATCGCAAAAGTTGGTTCTGAAGGATTGTGTATTGTTTATAATACATTAACAAATGAAGGCTTTATCGTTAAAATATTAGATTCTGATATGCCAACAAGAGAATTTGTCGTTTTGAGTATAATGAACAAACTTGACTGGGGACACTTTGAACTCAACAAAGATATCAAAACTCTTCACGGCGATATCGTCGGTCAAAAAGAATTTATGATTGATGAATTATAATATTTTTTACAAAAGAGGGCGAAGCTTTGAAAAAGTTTCGCCCTCTTTTCTTTTAATTTCTATTTACCCCTACATTTTTTCTGGAGCAGAAACTGCAAGAATATCAAGTGCTTGTTTTAGAACTGATTTTGTTGCATAAACAAGTGCCAATCTTCCTTCCATAACTTTTTTATCGTCAACTAGTACACGATTTTTTGTATAGAATGAGTGGAATTCAGCAGCAAGTTCTGATAAGTATCTACAAATTGTGTATACACTTCTTGCTTGTTCTGATTGAACGATTGTATTTTTGAAATCTTCAAGTTTTAAGATTAAAGATTTTGCGTTTTCAACATCATCTTCAATTTCTTCTGCTTTAAAGTTTTTGAAGATGTTATTTAATTCTTCTTGAGTCATTAAAGCTGGAGTTTTTTCACCTGTTTCTGTGTTTACTTTTTCATTAACTACATTTCTCAAGATTGAGCAAGCTCTTGCATGAGCGTATTGAACGTAGAATACAGGGTTTTCGTCTGTTGATTTTTTAGCAAGTTCAATATCGAAATCAAGAGTATTGTTGATATCTCTCATACACATCCAAAATCTTGTTGCATCAACGCCAACTTCTTCAATTAAATCACCAAGAGTAATCATATTTTTACGTTTACCCATTCTTGTTTGTTCACCGTTGATAACAAGGTTAACAAGTTGTCCTAAAAGGACTTCAAGTTTATTAGGGTCATAGCCAAGAGCCTCGATAGAGGCTTTTACACGTGCAACATAACCGTGGTGGTCAGCACCCCAGATGTTGATTAATCTATCAAAACCTCTGTCTAATTTGTCTTTATGATAAGCGATATCAGCTGTTAGGTATGTGTTTGAGCCGTCAGCTTTTTTGATAACTCTATCTTCATCATCACCGTATTCAGATGATTTGAACCAAATTGCACCATCTTTTTCGTAAAGTTTGCCACTTTCTTCAAGTTTTTTGTAAGAAGCTTCAACTTTGCCTGTGTTATGCAAATCTAATTCTGAATAGAATTTGTCGAAATGAACTCTGAAGTTGTCTAATAAATCTCTTTGTTGTTTTTCCATTTCTTTTTTTGCGTAATCAGAAAGGACTTTTACATCTTCTGTATATTCGTGCTCTGATAAGAATTTTTTAGCAACAGGGATTAAGTATTCCCCTGGGTAGAAATTTTTTCTTTCAACTTCATCAGTAGGAAAATCAACGTTTTCGCCTTTTTCTTGTTTAAGTCTGATTAATAAAGAATTACCAAGTTTTTGAATTTGGCTACCTGCGTCATTAATGTAGAATTCTTGATATACGTCGTGTCCGTAGAATTTTAAAAGGTTAGCAAGAGCGCTACCCATAGCTGCCCAACGACCGTGTCCAATGTGGAATGGTCCTGTAGGGTTCGCTGAAATATATTCAAGATTTATATATTCCTTGTTGATATTTTCAGGTTTACCGTAGTTTTCGCCTTTTGATAGAATTTCTTCTACTGTATCAGCAAGCATTTTTTTGCCAGCTTTAAAATTCATAAAACCACCGATTAGAGTTACTTCGTAACCATTTTTAGAAAGTTGTTTTTCAATGTTTTGCGCAATAACTGGTGGAGCCGTTTTTAAATCACGAGCTAAAGGTGATACGTTGATTGCGAAATCACCAAAATCTGCATTTTTAGGTTTTTCAACATGAAGGTTGAAAGTTGTTATTTCTGGATAAGCTTTTTTCAAAGCTTCTTTTGTTTCATTTTCAAAAAATTGTTTGTACATAAATTTATTCTCCGTTTTTATAAATTTATTATAAATCAAACAAATGCTTTTTAAAAATCCCTTTAAATAGATAAAATTTTAAAAATTATTTCTTCAATGCAAACAAAAATTCAAAATTTACTTATTTAAGTAAAACTTATTTCAACAATTTAAGCTCTAATAATTGACCGGCAAGAGAGAATGTTGCTGAATATGCGTTACCGTCAATATTAACTTCTGAATATAGAACTTTATTAACAGCCGCATCAGCTGCTGTTTCTGCAACTGTTAACATTGTTATTTCTGCAGCTTTTTTACCAACGCTTGAACCCTTGAAGGCTGCTGAAGTAAAGAAGTTAATACCTTGAGTTGCTAATGCACTAGCAATAAATGTTGAGCCGTCCAAAACTGAGAACTTCAAGATATCTTCAATATCTTCTTTTGTCATACCTTTTTTAGAAGCTAGTCTATCAGCTGAATATGCAACGACATTTGTACCAGTCGCAACAGCAGCACCCTTCAATACAGATGCTAAACCAATTCCGCTACCAGTAGCAAAGCTTACGCCAATCATTACAGGTCCCATAATCAAGCAATCTACAGCTCTTTCACCAACTTCTTGTGAAATATTATAATCTGTTACCCTTTTTGCAATGTCGTTTTCAACACCATACGCAGCATTATAGCTTGCTTCAAATTCTTTCTTTAAAAGGTTTATTTCCTTACCTTGAGTAATTTTCAAAGTTTCTCTATGCATTTGTCGAGAATGAGAATTTGCGAATTTGACCATAACCTTGTATTTATCGTCAAGGCTTGCATTGTCTTTTAATTTTGATTCTTTAAATTTTTGTTCAAGAACTTTTGAGCCGGCTTCTTTATCACCTTTACCCAATATCATACTAAACGTATCATAATTTCTTTGATACATTTCTTCTTTAGTCTCAATTTTGTTAATAACTGGCATACTACCTGTTATTGTATGAATTAATTCATATTTGTCTTCAAGCTTTTTGTTATCAATCAAGTCAGATAATTTTTCATTGAAAAATTTCTCACTACTCATCGCAACCAAGCTTGTTTTTAGTTGAGTTTCTTTATTTTTGTAAGTAGCAATTAATTCAGGGTCATAATCAACCTTGAAAACTGTTTTAAATACTTCTCTAAATTCGTCGTCGCCTTTGTCTGCAACAGCTCTAAGGCAAGCGATTTCATCTCTATGTTTATCAATATCTTCTTTAACTAATTTTTTACGATTTTTAGAATTCCATAATGCACTAACGTTATCCGCAATTTTACCGAAAAAGCCGTCATATTCAACTCTGTCATTAAACGCTTTTTCTGCTTTATTAACGTTTGATTCTAAAAGTTGTGTTGTATAATCATAAAATTTTTCAGGCGCAGAAGTAGCAATAGCCTCTTTTTCTTGTTTTGATAAAGAAGCTTTATTTTCAATCGCTTGAACTAGCCCGTTTGTAATTCTATTTAATTTTGTTGCTTGAGGCGCAAATACAGGTTTATCAACTTGTTTTTGCAGTTCTTCTTCAAAATTCTTTTTGAAATGTTCAACTTGAACGCCTTTATCCTTGCCGTCCTCAGCTAAAACATTAAATAAATTTTTTACAACAGATTCTCTCGTTTCTATATCAGAACCGTTTTCATTTAAAATATCCGAAATTAATGTATTTTTTGGAAATAGTTTATCGTAAGCTTTAATAGTAGGTACAACGTTTGTTTTATCTAACTTGTTAAATTCGTTTTTAAACTTTTTGTTATCTAGAGCACCAACAGATGCTTTTAGTGCATTGTATAAATTGTTTGCTATTTCTCTACCTTGTTCAAGTCTGCTTTTAGGCTTGACTGTGCCTGTAAAATTAATCAATGGATAGGCGACAAAATTGTTTCCAGAAGTATTCTTTATAGGATTTGTCATTTTACTTCCTGATGAAACATCAGATGACTTCCTACTTTCCTTCTGAATAATCGTCCTATTGACGAATATATTTGGTTTTTGTGGATTTATAATTAGCATGCAAAAAAATATATAAATTACCTACTTACATGTCTATTAAAGCTCGTAAATATTAAATTTGCTACATGCTCAACGATTTCGTTACAATAGTTAACTATGCTCTAGTCTATTTAAAAATCTTTTATTTGTGGATATAATCTTATTATGGAGCTTTTTGAAAATTTAAAAAATAAAATAGATTTTTATATAAGAAAAAAAACTAAATTTTCTCGACGAGGTTATTTTGAAGAACCTGAAAACTTATCTAATATTTTTTCTGGTAAATTAAAACAGCGTGAAAATGACTTGATGAAAAAATATGGTTTAGAATATCTGTCTAATATGACAGAGCTAAATTATCGAGAAAATCTTTATATGTTAGATATCTTAGATAAATATTTTGATATTATTAATCAAAAAGATATATCTGCATTGGATATTGGCTGTAAAAATTGGAACTATGTCAAAGGTCAGTATACTTTTTTCAAAAAGCATTGTGAAAACCTTTCTCTAAAAGGCATTGAAATTGATGCCTACAGACTTTATTGGAACTTGTATTCAAGATATGAAGTAGCAAAATTTTATAAAAACGGCTTGAAAAATGTTAGATATATTCCGAAAGATTTTCTAAACTATGATGAAAAATTTGATTATCTAACTTGGTTTCTTCCTTTTGTTAGAAAATATCCACATATGCGTTGGGGCTTACCTTTAGAATTCTTTAACCCTAAAAAAATGCTTTGGCACGCATATTTTTCTCTAAAAACTGGTGGAAAATTATTCATAGTTAATCAAAGTGAAGTTGAATACGATATTCAAAAAGATTTGTTGAAAGAATGCGCAATACCATTTAAAGAAATTGGAGAAATTAAAAGTGATTTTTTAGAGCATAAATACAAAAGATTTGCTCTTGTAGTTACAAAAATGGGACCAGATGATAATGAATGGTTAAAAGAATAAGATAAAAAGAAGGCGCTGAGGTTTCACCTCAGCGCCTTCTTAATTAAAACAATAATTATTTGTTAGCTGCTGCTCTATCTTGTTCAATCATGATTTTCAAAGCATCAACTGCAACTCTTACTGCTGCTGAAGTGTCTTCACTCATTTTTTGATCCATGCCAGCTGCTTCTCTTTCTTGGTTCCAGATTACGTGGAAGCAAGAACCACATCTGCATTTTAATGCGTCAGCTACAACGAATAATGCTGCTGATTCCATTTCAGAAGCTTTAACACCTAATTTTTTCCAAGCTTCCCATTTTTGCAATAATTCGTATGAAACAGGCATTTTAGCTGGGCTGTGTTGACCGTAGAATGCATCTTTACATTGAACAACACCTGTGTGAGTTGTTTTACCCATTGCTAAAGCTGCTTGTCTTAAAGCAACTGTAATGTCTAAGTTTGCAACTGCAGGATATTCAATTGGAGCGTATTCCATTGAAGTGTGTTCAAATCTGATTGCACCTGTAGCAACTACGATGTCGCCTGATTGTACGTTTAAATCGATACCACCACAAGTACCAGTTCTAATGAATGTATCAGCACCGATGTTGTGTAATTCTTCCATAGCAATAGAAGCTGATGGACCACCAATACCTGTTGAACATACTGAAACTTTTTCGCCTAACAATGTACCTGTGTAAATATTATATTCTCTATTTTGTGCTACGTGATGAGCATTATCAAATAAAGCTGCGATTGATTCGCATCTACCAGGGTCGCCAGGTAAAATTACGTAACGTCCTACATCACCTTCAACACAATGAATGTGGAATTGTTTTTCTAATTCTTGCATAAAATAAATACCTTTCTTAATTTGCTATATTACAGAAAACTTTTTTTTATAATATCAAAAAAAACCTTTTTTGCAAGCAGAATTATTATATTTTGTCGTTTATTTGGTTTAAATTTTTCTTTTTATAATGATTTTTTTTTGAACATATATTATAATAGTTACATTACGTATGGGGAGATGTTATGAGAGAAGAATTATTACTTATAATTGAAAAAAATAGTAGAATTGATTTAAAAGAATTGGCTGTAATTCTTGGAGTTTCTGTAGAAGACGTTATTAATGAACTTCAAGCATTAGAAAAAGAAGGTATTATTTGCGGTTATCACACACTCGTTGACTGGGATAAAACTTCTGTTGAAAAAGTTACAGCATTAATTGAAGTTAGAGTTACACCACAAAGAGGTCAAGGCTTTGACCATATCGCAGAAAGAATTTATAACTATCCAGAAGTAAAATCAGTTTATTTAATTTCTGGAGCTTACGATTTGCTAGTTACGTTAGAAGAAAAATCTTTGAAAGAAATTTCAGCTTTTGTTTCTGACAAATTATCAACATTAGATAGCGTTTTGAGTACTGCTACTCACTTTATTTTGAAAAAATACAAAGATCACGGCACTATTTTAGAAAAAAAACAACACGAAGATGAAAGAGAAATGATGTTATAATGAGTATTCCAATTTCAAAAACAATAGAAGAAATAAAACCGTCAGGTATTAGAAAATTTTTTGATATAGTTTCAGAAATGAAAGATGCTATATCGTTAGGAGTTGGCGAACCTGATTTTGATACGCCTTGGCACATTAGAGATGAAGGTATTTATGCCTTTGAACAAGGTAAAACGTTCTATACTTCAAATTCTGGCTTAAAAGATTTGAGGGTAGAAATTTCAGATTATATCAAGCGTAAACAAAAGATTTCTTACTGTCCAGACGGCGAAATTCTTGTTACGGTTGGTGGTTCTGAAGCTATTGATATTGGTTTGAGAGCAATGATTAACGAAGGTGATGAGGTTATTATTCCTCAACCTTCTTATGTTTCTTACGAACCTTGTGCTCTTCTTGCAGGAGCAAAACCTGTTATTCTTAATCTGAAAGCCGAAAATGATTTTAGATTAACTACTGAAGAATTGGAAGAAGCTATTACTGAGAAAACAAAAGTTTTGATACTTCCTTATCCAAACAATCCGACAGGTGCGATTATGGATAAAAATGATTTAGAAAAAATCGCAGAAGTTATCAAAAAACACGATATTTTCGTAATGTCTGACGAAATTTATTCAGAGCTTACTTATAATGGCGAACACGTTTCTATTGCAAGCCTTGACGGAATGAAGGAAAGAACATTATTAATTAATGGTTTTTCAAAAGCCTATGCAATGACAGGTTGGAGACTTGGTTATGCTTGTGGGCCAAAAGAACTTTTGACACAAATGACAAAAATTCATCAATACGCAATTATGTGTGCGCCTACAATCAGCCAATACGCAGCAGTAGAAGCTCTTAAAAACGGCGATGATGACGTTAAAGAAATGAAAATGTCATATAACCAAAGACGAAGATTTTTGATGAACGCTTTTAAAGAAATGGGTTTAGAATGTTTTGAACCTTATGGCGCATTTTATGTATTTCCTTGCATTAAAGAATTTGGAATGACAAGCGAAGAATTTGCGACAAAATTTTTAGAAGAAGAACATGTTGCAGTTGTTCCTGGTACAGCTTTTGGTGATAGTGGCGAAGGCTTCTTGAGAATATCTTACGCATATTCACTAGAAACCCTAAAAATTGCTATGGAAAAACTTTCTAAATTTATTACTAAATTAAGAAATAAATAAAAATTCTAGCTTATAAATGTCAGATTTGTACAAACCTAAAAAATAATGTATAATTAAATACATGAAAGAAAACAAAACCCAAGTAATAGTTGTTGGCGGAGGTCCAGCCGGCATTTCAGCAGCTATTACAATTGCAAAAAGCGGTAAAGAAGTTATCTTAATAGAACGTGGAAATTTCTCTGGTTCTAAAAATATGTTTGGAGGCGCAATCTACACTCAGCCAACTAAAGAAATTTTTCCAGATTTTGAAAAAACAGCTCCTCTAGAAAGAAACAACATCAAACATAATTACACAATTCTTACCGAAACAGACTCTACAACTGTTACCTATAGAGACAACACACCTCATTCTAACAGTTACAGTGTAATTCGTTCAAAATTCGACCGTTGGCTTGCAGAAGAAGCTAAAAAAGCAGGTGTAATTCTTGTTACGCAAACAGTCGTTAAAGAATTAATATTAAAAAAGAAAAAAGTCATTGGTGTAAAAACAGAGCTTGAAGACTACTATGCAGACATAGTAATTCTTGCAGACGGTGTAAACTCACTTCTTGCTAGACAAATTGGTTTAAGAAAAGATTTTAATCCTAAAAACGTAGCCCTAGGTATAAAAGAAGTCTACAAAATCGGTCAAGAAAAAATTAACGAGCGATTTAATTTAAAAGACGACGAAGGTTGCATAACAGAAATTTTCGGATATCCAATGCTTGGAGAGCTTGGGCTTGGTTACATGTACACAAACAAAGACACTGTAACACTTGGCCTAGGTATAACTCTAAGCGAACTTATAAAAACGAAAATAAAACCTTATGAACTTTTAGACAAATTAAAAAATCATCAATCAATTTCACCGTTCATAGAAGATGGAGAACTCCTTGAATACTCTGCACACCTTATCCCAGAAGGTGGTTACAAATCAATACCTAAACTTTATGCAGACGGAGTAATGATAGTTGGAGACAGCGCATGCCTTGTTAATAATCTTCATTGGGAAGGGACAAACCTTGCCATGATTTCAGGTAAGTTTGCTGGTGAAACTGCAATCATAGCAATTAACAAAAATGACTTCACAAAACGTACACTTTCTCTTTACAAAAAGAAACTTGACAAATCTTTTGTAATAGCTGATATGAAGTCATATAAAGACTTAATGGACATTATGCACAAAAATAGTAAATCATTCTTAAACTATTACTTGCGCAAAATCAATAAATTCTTTAAAATGTTTATAGAGGTTGATAGCATAGCTAAGAGAAATAAATTTAGAAACTTTATTTTTACAACCTTAAAAGAAAGAGGTCTTACTGGATTATTAAAAGACTGCCTGAATGTTTTAAAACTCGTATGGGGGATTTTAAAATGAATATAGATGACAGACTTGCTAAAATTAAATATGAAACAGACGAGAACTCTCACTTAAAAGTAAATATGAAGGATTGCAGAAACTGCAAATCAAAAATTTGTACAACTATTTGTCCTGCAAATGTATACGAATGGAACGCAGAAGAAAACAGACTTATTATAAATTATGAAAACTGTTTAGAATGCGGAGCATGCAGAATTGCATGTGAGAAAAAAAGTTTAGAATGGCAATACCCAAAAGGTACAAAAGGAGTAACCTATAAATTCGGTTAATGGAGGCAGAAATGAAAGAAGAATACAGCTCACAATCACGTCGTTGGTATGATAAAGACCCAGTTTTATCACAAGCAATGCAAACACTTGAACAATCAGATGATGGAACTCAAATTAGAATAGCTCTAAATTTGATTAAAATTATCATCGAACACAATATCGAAAGCGAAAAATTTGAAGCAGTTGAAGACTTAATCACTGCAGTAAGTTCTGGTCAAAGCGACAGCAGAAACGGCAGATGGTATGATATCGATAACACTTTAAAAACTGCTATGAACATGTTACAAAACTGTCCAGAAACAACACAACACATTATTGCTAAAGAAATGGCAAAAATGGTTGTTACTAAAATTAAAGAAGACGAAGATAGCTTAGACTAATTTTCTGTCTTTCTCTAGATTAGTTTGGCGAAGCTTTTAATATCAAATGATATCTAAAATCGCCATAATATACGACAACAGAGTAAAATTGGTTGTCTAGTTCATCAACTTCTAAATATGTTTTTGGAGCTGATCTTCTTTTTGATGAACTAGATATTCTGCCAACAGCTGCAATAAACTGAATATGTACCTTTTGAGTAAAAGTTAATTTGGGCTTAGGCAAGTGTGCCTCATAAAAGCCTAGAGGTACAATATCTCTGTTATAACAAGGAATATAATATTTTATTTTGCCGTTTTCTTTGAATAAAATATACCAATCCCCGTCGTGCTCACGTGGAGTTAGCAAATAATACCCTGGTTCAATTGTTGTACCTTTAAAATACAATGGTGAATTCAATCTAAACAACGGATACGGAGTATACGCATAAGATTGCATATCGTAATATTGATCAGGGTCAATTCCGTGTATAAAAGAAAATTTTGCAGGCATTAAATTGTTATATATTTCAATATAATCCTCATCAGTCTCTGCGTTTGCAGGAATGGAAAATAATACAAAAGATATCAATAACAAATATAAAAGTCTTTTCATATAGAATATTTTAATGTATTTAACGAAAAAGACAACCTACGTTTAGCGGACTTTATTTTCTTCGTGTTTCAATAATCTTTTGATATTGTCTTTGTGCAAAATAGTAATGTAAAGAGCACCCAATGCACAATATGCAACATAAGCCATTGGCATATCAAGAGCATACATTAAGAATGGAGAAACCCAAACTGCAATTATAGAACCTACTGAAACGTATCTTGAGAAATATGTAATTGTAACCCAGATAAGGGCAATTGCTAGACCTACCATCCAGTTTAAAGCTAAAATTGTACCTACACCAGTTGCGACAGATTTGCCACCGTGGAATTTTAAGAATATAGGTTTACTGTGTCCAATAATTACACCAACTGCAGCTAAAACTGGTAAGATACCATTGATTAATGAATAGTCAATATAAGTTGCAGCAACTACTGGAATAATACCTTTAATTGCATCTGTTAAAAGAACTATAACAAACCATTTAAAACCTAGTACACGTTTAACATTTGTAGCACCAGTAGAACCAGAACCGATTTCTCTGATATCTTGATGAGCAAGAGCTTTAACTACGACATAACCAGTTGGAAAAGAACCGATAAGATATGCAACAACTAAAACAGCTAAAGCTACTAAAATATATGATAAAATTGCTGTACTTAACATAATAAAATCTCCTATTTTGTACAAGAAAAATTTATCATAAATAAAGAAAAATGTCGATAGAAAAGGTTTTATTATTGACATTGTAACTCTATTTTCTTCTGTAATATCCACAAACTTTTGTGCCGTCATCACGAGTGTACGAATTAACCCAAATCAAATCACCCGTTTTAACTTTTTCGTCGGCTTGTGCTTTTGACATGATGTTACCGAGTTTTAATTGCTGATTAATAAAATTTTCATTTCTTTCAAATTCGTCTTTTGACATTTTTGCAATTTCTTCTCTTGTGATAACTCGTTTTTTATCAATATCACGAACATTGATATCATAAGAAATACCACCAGTTAATTTTTTAGATTCAACATCTTCCGGCTTTTTGTATTCAACAGCATCTTCAAGATTACCCATATCTTCAATAAAATGTTTTCTTTTAATATAACGACCGCCTAAATAATCACCAGTAGGACTTTTTGTTATATACTCAGAACCTTTAGCATATCCAATAATATAAGTTTTACCCAATTGATTTCTCAAATTAAGGTTAAATACTGTGTCATCAACATTCCCATAATTTCTAATATTAGTTTCTTTAATATTATCTTTTTGCATTAAATCGCCAGCACCATAAGCATTAAAAGTAACTGTTTCATTGCCTGTTTCAGCACCCATAAGTTGCGCCAATGCACCACCTAAAGAATGACCTGTGAAAACTATTTTTTTATTAGGAAAATTTGATTTAACTTGAAGGTAAAAATTGTGTGCATCTACGTACTGGCTAGGTAAATTTTTTGTACCCATGTTTATATTATTCAATATATCTGAAAAATCATTGGTTCCTCTAAAAGAAATAACTATTACGTCATTTTTGTAAAAAGCTTCACCATGAAAACCATTATTTGCATTGTGTTCATCAAATTTTATCCAATCTTTTGGCTTATATTCCTTATTTTTTTTGTAAACACACATTGATAAATCTTTCATTTCATTATCAAATTTTAAATTGCTATTCATAAATCGTATTGTACTCCTTTCTTATTTTGTGTAAGATACTTTTATGATTTTAGATAAATTTAGAGATAGATATAGTTTTAATTTTTTAGCCATCTCTGGTTTATTACTATTATTAGTTTTTTGTATTTTTGTAATTCCGTCTTATTTTGAATATTGTATACTTCCTGCATTTTTAGAAACAGTAATTATTGCAAGTTTTACTATTATCTTGTTTGTAATTACAGTATTTGTATATATTTTTGAAGAAATATTTGATAAAAAAATTAAAAATGAAAAATTTTTAAACTCAAAAATCATATTAATCATGCAAATACTAGGTTTAATATCAATACTTATTCCAATTTTGTTTGTGGGTGCAATATTTTTAATAGCTATAGGAAAACCGATTTTTTCGCACTTGTTTCATTTCATTATCAAATTTTAAATTGCTATTCATAAATCGTATTGTTCTCCTTTCTTATTTTGTGTAAGATACTTTTATGATTTTAGATAAATTTCAAAATGCAAAATTTAGAAGTAAATATAGCTTTAATACATT
>SAMEA104315432__coassemble_756_pt1 | contig 14473 bp, 16 predicted proteins | sample SAMEA104315432__metabat2_low_PE_018 | metagenome-assembled genome bin SAMEA104315432 (sample SAMEA104315432) | gut metagenome | biome: Monkey gut; feature: monkey-associated habitat; material: faeces | place: China | collected 2013
TATTGTTGATTTTCAGAAATATTCTACAAGGTATGGGACAAGCAATGGCGCCTTTGATGTCTGGCGTTGCAGAACTTGTTTTGAGAGGTGCGAGTGCACTTGTTTTAGGTCATTTCTTCGGATTTTTAGGAATTTGTTTTGCTACTCCTGCAGCTTGGATTGGTGCTTCAATTGTCTTATTCTCTGGATATAAACTTAGCCTTTTGAAAAGACTTAAATCTTTGAAAAAATAATATTTTTGTTATAATTAGCAAAAAGGAAGTTTTGAAAATGACATTTGGTATAGAAATAATGATAATTGAACTTATTGGTATTATTGCGTTTGCAATATCTGGCGCTATTGTTGGTATTAAAAAAAGCTTTGATATCTTTGGCATTATTGTGCTAGGTGTTATTACAGCTGTTGGTGGTGGGGCTTTGAGAGATATTATTCTAGGAATTTTACCACCAGCAATGTTTAGAAATTCTATTTATGTATTTGTAGCTTTCTTAACTTCTGTTATTGCATTTGGGGCAGGTGCAGTTGCAACTGTAAAATTTAAAAAGAATAAACAATTTTTTAAAGATATGGTAAACTTCTTTGATGCGATTGGTTTTTGCTGTTACTGGTACGAATACTGCTATTGTTAATGGTTTTGCAGATAATGCGTTTTTAGCAATATTTGTCGGCGTGATTACTGGTATTGGCGGGGGAATGTTGCGTGATATTTTGGCGGGTAAGGTTCCATTTGTTTTATATAAAGATATTTACGCCTCTGCAGCAATTGTTGGCGCTGTTATTTATTATTATATGTATACGTTTAAACTTAATCCAATTTTGGCGGTAACTTCAGCTATTTTGATTACTATTTTAATAAGATTGTTGGCTACATTCTATCACTTGAGTTTGCCAAGAATACCAAGACTCAGAGTTGAAGATGATGAGTAGTGAATAGAGAATAGAGCCTGTCATTCCAGACTCCGATCCGGAATCTGGGGTTGGGGAATGGATAATGCGGTCGTTGGTCAGATTCTGAACATACTAGACCAACTAAATCACGCACCAAGCACGCTTCAGAATGACACGAAAGGTATGGCAAGAGTTGTGAGTATAAATAGTAATAGTGCCCTCACCCATTTTTTAAGGTACTCGCCTACTCGTACCAAAAAATCTCCTCTCCCCTATTTGCATTAGCAAATTTGGCGAGGGGAAGACAAAGCGCCCTCTGCTCACTCGCACTATATTACTTAATGTTAAGAATTAAATTTTTAGTATTGAATATAATTCTCTTTCAGAATATCATTCTGATATGGCAAAGTTGATTGATCAAGTAGACGAATTAAAGAAAAGGCTGATTATTGATACAGCTAATAAGTACTTCAAAATCTCTGGATATGAAAAGACTCAAATTGACAAAATATCTAAAGAGTTAGGTATTGGAGTTGGTACGATTTACGGATATTTTAAAAATAAAGAAGGCCTTTTTCTTGCATGGCTTTCTTCTGTTATTCAAAATGCTTATGAAGAAATGAAACTTACTTGTGATGAAGTTTCTAGCCCTGTTGAAAAATTAGAAAAAATGGCTGAATATAAAATTAAATATTTTGAAAGAAATAAAACTACAATTAAAGCATATATGGAGAATAACCAATTATTCTTGAGAGGTATCTCTCGTAGAAAAGAACACCCAATGGCTTGTGTTTATGCGTATAGTGCTTCAATTATAAAAGAAATTAAAAAGATGTCAGAAGATACAGCATATCTTTTGGCTAATATTTTTGACTCAATGATAAATTGTTATATTGAATGTTCATCTGAAAACGATGATTTAATGGCGAAGAAGAATGAAATTGTTAAAAGATTTTTAGCAATGTTAGAGGTTGGTGTATGAAAAAGATTTTACCAATAATATTTTTATTAGTTTGTATGACTCTTCCTGCTTTTGCAGAAACTAAAGAGGCATCTATTCAAAAAGTTGGCTTAACTTTTGAACAGGCTTATCAATTAATGTTAGAAAATAACAACTCTTTGAAGGCATTTGAAGAACAAATTAAAAAATCAAAATATGAAAGAAACGCGGCGATTGGTCAATATTTACCAAAGGTTGTAGTTAATGCTACATATATGCACTTTTCTGACCCTATTGCAGTTTCAACACCTGTCTCTATTCCACCAATTGGCTTGAACACAAATTTAACAACACCTGTGCAAGACCAAAACTTATTCACAGTTGGTGGTGCAGTTGTTTGGAACATATTTACTGGTGGTAAAATTGTTGCTCTTAACACTGCTGCAAGAGCAAAATTAGAAGCTTCTAATTCAAAATATGTTGAAGTTCAAGACAATCTAACAGTCGAACTTGTAAAAAGATATTATGGTTTGAGACTTGCTCGTGATGTGGTTTCTGTTCGTGCTCAAGTTATGGAAGGTATTAAAAAACATCTTGATGATGCAAAAGCTCTCGAACGTGAAGGTATGATTTCTAAATCAGAAAGATTACACGCAGAAGTTGCTTATGCTGATGCTCAAAGACAATACAAAGCTTCATTGAGAGATGCAAATGTCATTGAAGAAGGTTTGAAAACACTTATTAAATCTAAAGATGCTGATTTGAAAGATGTTTTGATTTACCCAGATTCATTATTGTTTGCATATAACGACAGTACAATTGATGTTGCTGAAATGAAAAAAAATGCTTTAGAAAACAATCCTCAACTTAAACAATTAAAGGCAAAGAAAAAAGCTTTGAACGCAAAATTTAGAAGTGAAGTTGCAAACTATTCTCCAAACGTAAGTGTATTTGCTTATGATATCGTTGGCGCAAGTGATTTATCACAATCTTTCCCAAGAGCTGGTATTGGTGGTTCTGTAAACTTCCTATTATTTGACGGATTTAGTCGTTACAACAACCTTCGTGCTGCTGATGCTGATAGACACAGTGTTGATTACGAAATCGCTGATGCGCAATATAACATCGAATCTTTGGTTACAAAACAATATCAAGAATTGATGAAGAATAAAGAAATGTATGAATCATCAAATGCTTCAATGGCAAATGCGGAAGAATCTTTGCGTACTGCAAGTTTAGGCTTTAAAGAAGGTTTTAGAACTTCGCTTGATGTTACTGATGCTGAACTTGCCCTATCAAAGGTTAAGATTGAAAGACTTCAATCTCTTTACAATTACGATTTGACTTTATGTGAATTATTAAAGACAAACGGTAATACAAAAGAATTTTTAAATTATATTATTAACTCAAAAGGTGAAAAATTTTAGGTGGAATTATGGATAAGAAAAGAGTTTTAGCGGTATTAATATTAATCATCGGTATTTGTTTTATGGGTATTTATATCTACAAAAAAACTAATACATTGATTTTACAAGGTGAAGTTGAGGTTAAATCGGTTGATTTATCGTCAAAAGTAACTGGTCGTGTTCAAAAGATTAATATCAAAAAAGGCGACAAAGTTAAAAAAGGTGATGTTCTATTAATTTTAGATACTCCGGAAATTCAAGCAAAAGCTGATCAAACAGCTGCAACTTTAGCCCTTGCAATGGCTCAACAAGAAAAAGCTTCAAATGGTGCGAGAGTTGAACAAAGACAAATGGCTCTAAATCAATTAAACCTTGCTAAAAAGACTTACGACAGAATAAACAGACTTCATAAAGAAGGTGTTGTTCCTACTCAAAAACTTGATGAAGCTTATGCTCAATACAAATCAGCACAAGATGCTTATAATATGACAGCTTCAGCTAGATATGAAGATAAACTTTCAGCTAGTGCAAATGTTCAACGAGCAAAAGGTGCAATCAATGAAGTTTCATCATACTTGAAAGAAAACTCCATTGTTTCACCAATAGATGGCGAAATTACAGAACTTACTGTTGATGAAGGTGAACTTGTTGGCGCTGGTTATCCAATCATTACAGTTGCTGATAATACTGATTCTTGGGTAACTTTCAATATGAGAGAAGACTTATTATCAAAAATAAAAATGGATAAAGAATTCTTTGTTAAAATTCCTGCTCTTGGTAATCAAAAAATCAAGGTTAAAGTTAATTGCATTTCTGTTTTAGGTAATTTCGCAACTTGGAGAGCTACAAAAGCTAAAGGTGATTTTGATATGAAAACTTTTGAAGTTAGAGCTGTACCAGTTGAACCAATTCCTGATTTGAGAGCTGGTATGAGCGCAATTACTGATTGGGAAAAGATTAAATAAAATGTCTTATAAAGCAGTTGTAAAAAGAGAAATTAATCAATTTATCAATCAACCATTAATTCTTATTTTAATGGTTGTTTTGCCGATTGTGCTTTGCCTTATTACAACATCTATTTTTAAAGAAGGTTCACCTAGAAATCTTCCGATTGCCGTTTTAAATCAAGATAACTCGGAATTATCAAGACTTTTAGAGCGTAATATTCAAGCGTTGCCTTCTTGTAATATTGAATACAGAATTACTGATTTCGAGCAAGGAAAAGACCTTTTCACAAGGGGTAAGATTTATGCAATGATTGCTATTCCGAAGGATTTTCAATCAGATATTTATAGAATGAAAAATCCGAAATTGGTTATGTATTATAACAATCAAATGATTTTGATTGGCGGAATTATATCTAAGGATATTACGACTGTTGTACAAACGATGATGGTCGGTATTGATGCAAAAACAAGAGCGAAAAAAGGTTTACCTATGCAAGTTGCGGTTAAAAAAGCTAACTTGATTGCCGTTGATGATCACGTTCGTTCTAACCCATATTTGAATTATCAATACTTTTTATCACTAATTGCGTTTGGTCATATTTTGCAAATTTTAATCCTTATGGTTGCAATGTGGGCGTTTGGTATTGAATTTAAAAAGGGTACAACTAAAAAATGGCTTAAATCTGCAAATGGTTCTATAATCGTTGCAACACTTGGTAAAATTACTCCATATTTTTTAGTTTTTGTTTGTGATTTTGCAATAATTTATTTTATGTACTTTGTACTGTTTAATTCACCATTTAGCGGAAACTTCTTTATGGTAGTTGTTTCAACATTGTTATTTATCTTTACGGTATTATGTTTGGGCGCATTGTTCATGTCTATAAATGGTAATTTTAGATATTGTTTAAGTAACGCAGCATTTTATTCAGCAATGGGTTTTGCATTTGCAGGTGTTACTTATCCAGTTATGGCTATGCCTTTATTTGCAAAGATATACAGCGCATCTTTACCGTTAAGTCATTATATTAAAATTCTATTAAATCAAACAATGAGAGATTTACCTGTTGTTTATGATTTACAAAATATATTTGCGCTACTTTGTATTGTTGGTTTATGTTTCTTGACTTTACCACGTTTGAAAAAGTTGGCAAATGATGAAAGTACTTGGTATCAAAAATGATGAAGAAATTCTGGAAAATAATGAAATCTGAATATCGTCGATTTTTCCATGATGGAGGTTCTGTCCTTATTATGGTAATCGGTGTTATTGCGTATTCAATTTTTTATTCTATTCCATATTCTCACGAGGTGCTTCAAGAGGTTCCTGTCGCAGTTGTTGATATGGATAATACAGAATTATCAAGAGAATTTACTCAACGTCTTGATGCGAATGACAACGTTGAAGTCGTTAGAAAAACTACTGATAAAAACGAGGCACAACATCTTTTTTATTCAAATAAATTGAAGGGATATGTTGTTATTCCAAAAGATTTTGAAAAAGATATAAAAAATGGTAATCAAACTCACGTTTCAATGTATGCGGATTCAAGTTATTTGATTATTTATAAAGCTGTTGCAACAGGTACAACTCAAACGGCAGTGTCTTTGGGTGGCGCTATTGAGGTTAATAGCCTTATGAAACAAGGGGTTCCAAAACAAATGGCAATGAATTTAAAACAACCATTTGAATTCGTTTCAACACCGCTTTATAACCCTGCTGGTGGGTATGCGACATATATTTATCCTGTGATTTTGATTTTAATTCTTCATCAAACAATTGTTGTAGGGCTGGGTCTTTTGCTTGGTACGATGAAGGAGAAACATAGAGATTTTTGTTATCATAAACAAAATCGAGGATTTGTACTGTTTGCTCGTTCGACTGCCTATGTTTTATTGTATATGTTTTATTCATTATTTTACTATCTGTTATATCCAGCAATCGTAAATTATCCGATGTCGTATAATTTATTACCACTGTTTATATTCTTGGTACCTTTCTATTATGCGACAGTATTCTTTGCGCATTTCTTGTCAATTTTATACACAACAAGAGAATCTTCACTATTAATCTTCGTTGTATCTTCTTTAATCCTTATTTTCCTTCCTGGGTTTATTTGGCCAAAAGAAGCTATTCCAATGTATTTGAACGTAATTTCGTTCTTTATCCCTGCAACAAAAGGTGTTGACGGAATTATAAAATTAAATCAAATGAACGCAACTTTCTATCAAATATTTGGTGATTTTTGCGTAGTAGTATTCCTAACGGTGCTATATTATTTCTTAGCTCTAAAATTTGCTTGCAAATGCAAATCAGATAGAAGTTAACATTTTTTAATGAAAAAGGCAATTTTTTCGTTTAGGATACTTTAATAGTTATCGATTAGTATAAGAAGGTGGAAAAGCATGTCAACAAATGATATTGGAAATATTTCTCAAAGATTAAAACAAATGCAACAACAACAGTCAACTCAAGCCTCTCAAGATGATGGTTCTACGATTGACGTTTTTAGTACTGGTGATGTTGGTGCAAAAGTAAGTTTAGTAGCTGATGAAAATAATTCATTGTTTACTAAAACAAATTTAATACCAAGCGGTAAAGTTGTTATAAAAAATACAGAAGGTACTAAAAATGATACGCCTTTACCAAAAGAATTTGATAAATATGCAGATAATCCAAAAGATGTGGCTGCTTTAAAAGCTTTGACTCCTGAACAATTAGAAAAAGCAAAACAATTCACTTCAACAAAAATGCTTGCTCAAAATATTGCTCAAGTTGTTCAAATCTTTGACAAAGACCAATGTGCAAAAGTTAAACAAAAAGTTGACGATATTACTGAATATATTGGCGGTGATAAAAATACTTTCGCCGTTGTATTAGGTCGTGATAAATATGATACAAAAAGTTTTAACCTAAATGCTTTAGGTCTAACTTTCAATTTGACTACAGAAATTTTAGATGAAAATTTAGATGTTCGTTCTATTGAAAAAACTGAAGAATTTCAAACTAAAGAAGGTGATAAGTATCGTATGCAAGAAGCTTATGACCTTAAAAATAATACTATTTCAAAAACAAGATACGAATTTGATAAAGACTCAAAAATGCCTTATGTAACTTATGAAATTCGTTCAAAAATTAAAGATGACGGAACTATGATTTCAAGAGAATATACTCGTCCTTCTAATGTTGCAGGTGTTAGAACAGTTGACGTTTTAACAGAAGACGGCTTGAAAGAAGTAAGTTCTGCAAAACAAAAGAAGAATGGTAAAGTTAAAGTACAAAAAGATATGGAATCTTTAGACGGTACAAGAACTCAATACAAATACAAAGATGACCCTAAAGGTGATAGATATTTGCATTACAAGATTACCGATAAAGAAGGTAAAGTCTTAATGGATAATAAAAAGACATTTACTGTTGTATCTGATAAAGAGTTCAAATCAACATTCAACGATAAAAGTTACACAATGAAAATTGCTGATAATAAATTAACAGTAGTTGATGATAAAGATGAAAAACGTACGGCTACATTTGATTTAGGCGAAGTTAAAGGTGATAGTGAAAAACTTATCAAAACTCTTAAACATCTTTCAGGTGATGAATTGTTAGAAATGAGTGAAACAGTTAAAAACTTTGAAGGTATGACAAATGGCTTGGAATCATACTTCAATGGCGTTGATAAATCTCTTCACTCTGGCGATAACTTGTTTATCGTACTTCACGAACTTGGGCACGCTAAAGACTTTAAAAATGTTGATGCAACAAACAATATCACTATTTATAAGACTATCGATAATTTGATTTCTCAAAATAAAGATTTATTAGATATTTATAATAGCGAAAAATCAGCATTTACGGAGGCGTTCCCAGAAGCTCAAAGAGAACACGTTGATTACTTCACAAATGCGTTAACTCACTATGGCGGACCTTCTGGTGGTGTAAAAGAAACTGTTGCTGAGGGTAATGCAATTCATACTACACCAATGACACACGAATTGTTGTCGTTGAGAACTCAGTATTTGCAACAATATTTCCCAAGAACAATGGCTAAGTTGAATGAGTTATATCAGTCAAATGTGAAAAAGGATTTGTCTCAAGCTTCAAAACCATTCAAGTTGGAACTTCCAAAATTTGAATTACCAAAAATGGAATATCCAAAAGGAAAATAAAAGAAAATAACTTAAATAAAAAATGACCGACCTTAAAAAGTCGGTTATTTTTTTTTTAGTTTATGTTGAATTTTTGTTTAAAATATTTGTATGCGTATTCTAATCTTGAAAGTTCTTCTTGGTTCTCTTCCGGATTGTATTTAGATTTTAACTCTGTATATTTTTTTTGAATATTTTCAAAATTTGAACCAGCAGGAAGATTTAATACTGAGTAGTGCATTTCTTCTGGTGAAAGAACTTCTTCTTCTGGAAAAAAGTTTTTGTCATAACTATTAGTAGCTTCTTCAAGCTCTTTACTCATAGTTTCAAAAGCATCTTTTAGAGATACTTCTTTTTTATTTTTATTGATTAAATTTTTAATACCATTAAAAAAGTTTGTCATAATTACTCTTTGTCGATTTTATCTGTTTCATTTCTTCTGATTTTTTTGTAACTGTAACAGAAGTAGAATAGAATACCTACTAACATATAACCAATAAATATTGGTGTTGAAGCGCTACCAGATTTGAATGATGAGTAGCACAATCCTGCACAAATTATTACCCCAATCAATGGAACGAATGGAGAGAATGGAACTTTAAATGAACGATGAACGTTAGGTTCAGTTTTTCTCAAAATAGGGATTGCTATACAAACAATGATTAATGAGAAGAATGTACCTAAGTTGCATAATTCAGCAGAGATTGTAAGGTCTGTAGTCAAGACACCTACTATCATAATTAATCCAATAATCCAAATAATTCTGTTTGGGCTGTTAGTTCTCTTGCTAAGTACTCTTAATGAGCTTGGTAAATAGAAGTCTCTGCTCATTGCATAAAGTATTCTTGAGCCTGCAATTGTCATAACAAGGTTTACAGATGTCATAGCTGCTAGAGCACCTAATGAAACTAAACCTGCAATTTTAGATTGACCAATATAGTTTAGAGCGTATGCCATTGGTGCTTCTAAGTTTATTTGATTAAGAGGCATTATACCTGTTAAAACTAAGGCTACTGCCATATATACGATAGTACAAATTACTAATGATAATATAATTGCGATAGGAATATCTCTTCTAGGTTTTTTACATTCTTCTGAAACGGTCGCTACTGCATCAAAACCTATGTATGCGAAAAAGATTATAAATGCACCGATACATATTCCGCTAAAACCGTTTGGTGCAAATGGTACCCAGTTTTCTGGTTTTACATAGAATAGACCAGTGAAGATGAATAATAACGCAATTAGAATTTTAACCCCAACCATAATTGTTGTAACGATTGTAGATTCTTTTGTACCTCTTGTAATACATAGAGTTAAAAGAATTACAAACACAATTGCCGGTAAGTTAATAGAAAATGGCATTCCGAAAATATGAGGAACGCTACTAATAACATCAGCACTTTGTTTCATAAGTGTGTGATAATCTGTTACAAGCCATACTGGCGGATTTATAAGCCAATCTGGCAAATATTTATCAAATCCTCTTAGAAATTGGAACAAGTATCCATTCCACGCAATGGCACCGGCGATACCGCCAATGATGTATTCAAGGATTAATAACCAACCTACAATCCACGCAACAAATTCCCCTAGAGTTGCGTAGGTATAAATATAAGCACTGCCGGCAACCGGCATGATACAAGCAAGTTCACAATAACATAATGCAGAGAATACGCACGCTACAACTGCAATTATCATAGAAATTGTAACAGCAGAACCTGCACCTAGTGTTGTTCCAGAACCAGCTGTTGCAACACCAATGATTGTGAATAGACCGGCACCAAAGATTGCGCCAACCCCAAGCATTATTAAATCAAAAAGTCCTAATGTTTTTTTGATTTCAGAATTTGCTGCTGTTTCAATAATTTCAGTAGAGTTTTTTCTTTTTATTAAATTTTTTAATAGGGTTGTGATAGTCTCTTTCATACTCTTTTAACCTTAGCACAAACACACCTTTGATTTTATATTTTTAGAGTTATTTTTACATATCAAAATATTTTAAATTCTAAATTAGGCAATTTTTTTTATTCACATGTTTTATACTTCATGAAAAACTATGCAAATTATAGGAGAAATTATATATGGATATTGAAATCAAGAAAAATCAGGGGTTAACGCAAGCAATTGCATCGAAACTAGGTTTGTCAAAGGCTGAATGCAAAAAGATTGATACAACTGTTTGGCAAGATGTTATGAAAACTGTTGACGAAGAACAAGCTACTCGTAAAGAGAAAAATCCTAATGATACAAGTATTTTCTCTGGTGGTAATGATGTTTCAACTATTGATAAAAAAGAAAATTGGAAAAGCAATTTTATAGCAAAAGAAGGCACAGTTTCATTGAGTGATGAATCTTGGTCAAAGATTTCTGGTATGCTTGGTAAAAAAGAAGCTCCTAAAACAGAAGAAAAACCAAAAACTGAAGATAAACCGAAGGCAGAAGGTAAAGTTATAAAACGTTCGGTTGACGGTGAAAAGAAAGATATTATTGTTACTAAAAATGAAAAAGGTCAAAAAGTTCGTCGAGAATTAAATGCTGACGGTACAGCAGGTGATACTTTGGCTGCAACAAAAACTTTTGGTAATAATAAATATATTGCTGGTGATTTTCCTCCAGAAACTCGTATTTGGGAACGTACAGTAAACGGTCAAAAAGATACACAAATCGGTGTTTATCATGATGACAACGGTAACAAGATTAGAAAATTAGTTGTTACTGATGCAAAAACTGGTAAGAAAACTCTTGGTGAAGAAATTATTCCAGTAAAGACTTTTGGTAAAAATAAATACATTACAAAAACAGAATTTGATGCAAAAGTCCAAGCTGATTTAGGCGGAAAAACTTTACCAGAAGACGTAACTGCTAAAATCTCTGGCGATAAAATAACTTATAAATGTAATGGCAAAGCTATTTCTAGAGAAGCTGTTTTAGCAAAGATTAAATAATAAATAATCAGTTGTAAATAAAAACTCCTCTTTGTTCAAGGGGAGTTTTTTATATTATAATAATTGTATGAGTAACCCAATAACAGACAGTACTTTAGCAGCGTATAAAGCGTATCTTACGCTAATTCATACTCGCATGCTAGATAAATATTTTGAACAACAAAAACCTTATATATGCTGTAAGGCTGGTTGCTCTTATTGTTGTGAAAAGGGTCAATATCCCGTTACCGAAATTGAATTGGCTTATTTAATGTTGGGCTTTAAGTTGTTACCTTATGAGTTGCAAATTCAAGTTAGAGATAATTTTGAGGCTTTAAAACAGGATTATGCAAATTACAAAAAACTTTTAGAGGAAAATCCTGAGCAAGAACCATATATGTACAAATGTCCATTTTTGATTGATGGTAAATGTAGTGTTTATGATTTTAGGGCAATAATTTGTCGTACACATGGCTTGTTGTTTTTTGTTGAAGAAAAAGATGGTTCTCGTAGAAACAAAATTCCTTATTGCTTCCATTATGGTTTGAATTACAGCAATATATACGATGAAGAAACTGAAACTCTTTCCGACGAAAAAATGAAAGCTTTGGGTATAGAACAAGAACCAATTGCTTATAATTTGAGTTTAAAAACCTTGCTTAGAAAAGAAATAACACAAAACTTTGATTTTGAGTTTGGTGAAGTCAAGCCTTTGATAGATTGGTTTATGCCTGAGTAGTCTAGAAACCTTACTAATTGTTTGAGTTTTAATCTTCTTTTATATTCACGTAAAAGGAGATATTTTATGGCAGTAAACTTAAATAGAAAAACTTTTGAGGAAATGATTACTAAGGGTAAAGGTGTTTCACTGGTGGATTTTTGGGCACCTTGGTGCGGACCTTGTAGACAACAAGTTCCAATTGTTGACGCTTTAGCTGACGAAATTTCTAAAAAAGCTTTTGTTGGAAAAGTTAACGTTGAAGAAGAATCTATTCTTTCAAAGATGTTCGATATTATTTCTATTCCGACATTAATTGTTTTCAAAAATGGTCAACCTGTTGAAAGAATGTCTGGTTTGCATACAAAACCTCAACTTGAAGAAGCTATTCAAAGACATTTATAAATTACCAATTTTCAGAACCATATTTTTCGTAAAATTTTAAAATGTCATTTATTTTACCAATTCTTTTATTAATTTCGTTAATTTGGTTTTGATTTTTGGCTAATTTCAAAAGCTCATTTAATTCTCGTAAATTATCTTTTTGATGTTTAATTTCTTGAATTTTATGGGCTTTTTGTTCTTCTAACCAACCTTGAAATCCGCAATGTGGTGGAACTATTGACCACGCAGAAAATGGGTTTAGTCTGCAAAGAAGAGGTCTGTGTTTGTAATCTCCGCATTTGTTGTCCTCTCTTAGGTATTTGCACTTGTAGAAGGTTATATCTTTAAGTTTTTGAGAAGTTCTTGAAAGAATGTTTTCTACGATTTCTGAGGATTCTTTTTTTGCATCTTCAATTGTATCAAAAGGTACAAAAATACTTAAAAAATCTGTTGCTGAGTCGTCGCCTTGTGCTTTCTTTTTAAGGAGTTCTTTATAGGTAAATTTTGTCGTTACAACACGGCAACAATCGCCACACATTCTACAAAGTTCTTGCGGACGATTTTTGACCATATTTAGTAATTCTTGTTTTTCTTCTTCTCTCATAATTTCTTATAGAAAGGGCTTAATCTGAAAGATTAAGCCCTCTTAAAATATTTTATATCTCTTATTTTTTGTTTACTTCTTTAGCAATTTCTGCTGTGATGTCTTCGCCACCATATAATACTGTGCCTTTTGCAAGTACTAAATCATAACCAGAAGATTGTGCTTGTTTAGTAATAATATTTGAGATTTTTTTATCGATTTCTGCTAATTTTTTAGAATAGCTTTCAGCATTAGCTTTTCTTTTTTGAACTAATGATTGTTGATATTTGTTAGCTAATTTTGCTTTGTTTTCATCTGTTGATTGTTTATCAACGTCAGCTTTTGCATTTTCAACGAATTTTTTCATATCTTCAATATTTTTAAGTTGTTCTTTCTTTAATGCTTTAACTTGGTTTGATGATTCAACTAATTTTGGAACATCTACAACTGCGACTTTGTATGAAGCTGGTGATTGAGACATTGCAAAGTTATTTACGCCTAAACCTAATACAAACGCAAATGCTACGATACCTAATATTTTTAAATTTTTCATGTGATAGTCCTTTCTTTTTTTCTTATTATATAATAAAAAATTTTCTTTTGTATTAGAAAATTGATTAATATTACATGTAAAGTTTTAATACATATTTGTAACAAAGTTATATTTTTAGATAAGATAATAAAAAAGAGGAATATAAATATGGTTAAAGTTGCAGTTTGCGGTGCAAACGGAAAAATGGGTAAAGAAGTTGTAAAAATGGTAAAAGAATCGCCAAATCTTCAACTTATTGCCACAATTGATATAAACGATGCGGATTACACTTCTATCGAAGAAGCTTGTAAAAATAGTGAAATAGATGTTCTAGTTGATTTTACAAATCCAGACTCTGTATATAAAAATGCTATGGACTGCTTGCATAACGGAGTTAGACCGGTAATTGGTACAACGGGTTTGTCAGATGAACAGATTGAAAATTTAAAAAAACTAACTTCTGAAAAAGGCATAGGTTGTTTTATCGCACCTAATTTTTCTACAGGTGCAGTTTTGATGATGGAATTTGCTAAAAAAGCTGCAAAATATTTTGATAATGCAGAAATTATTGAACTTCATCATAATCAAAAGAAAGATGCTCCTTCTGGTACTGCAGTTAAAACTGCAAAAATGATGAGCGAATCTAAAGAGTCTTTTACAAATGGTAATTGTGCTGAAAAAGAATTGATAGAAGGTTCAAGAGGTGGAGACTCTTATTCAAATATTCATATTCATTCTGTTCGTATGCCTGGTTATATGGCATCACAAGAAGTTTTATTTGGAAGTGATGGGCAGATTTTAACTATTAGACACGATTCATCAAATAGAACATGTTATATGTCGGGGGTTAAAATGGCAGTTGAATACATTGCTGGACATAATGAATTCGTTTGGGGATTAGAAAATATTTTATAACAGGAGATAAAATTATGACAGGAAAAGCTAATTTAGCTGTTTTAGGTGCAACAGGCGTTGTAGGAAGACATATTTTAGAAATT
>SAMEA104315432__coassemble_767_pt1 | contig 14385 bp, 10 predicted proteins | sample SAMEA104315432__metabat2_low_PE_018 | metagenome-assembled genome bin SAMEA104315432 (sample SAMEA104315432) | gut metagenome | biome: Monkey gut; feature: monkey-associated habitat; material: faeces | place: China | collected 2013
AAACCTAATCTCGCAAGATTTTTTCTTTGGTTAGGAGCAAGACCTCCGATTGCACCAATTTGAGTTGCGATAGAACCAAAGTTACCGAATGAACAAATTGCAAATGATGCAATGATAAAGGCTTTATTAGAAATAATATCTTTAATTGCAATCAAGTCAGCATAACCATAAACTTCATTTGAAACAACTTTCAAACCAATTACACCACCAACATTGAATATATCTTGAACTGGTGTACCCATAATCAAAGCGAATATTGCAAAGAATTTACCTAAAATCATTTTCAATGATAAGTGTGGCAAATCGAAACCAAGAACAGGACCTGTTAAGTGTAAAGCGCTATAAAGAGCACCACCACACATACCTAAAACGTAGTCAATTAAACTAATCAAAGCAACGATTGCTAATAACATTGCTACAACGGTAAGAGATACTGTCATACCTTCTGATGCACCTGATGCAATAGCATCAAATACATTTACGTGAGTTCTTCTTCTGCTTAATTTAATATTTTCCATTGTTTCTGGAGTATCAACTTCTGGATAAACAATTTTAGAAATAACTAAAGCTCCAGGAATAGCCATAATAGCTGAAGCCAATACGTAAACAATAGGAATACCCATCATTGCGTAAACTGGCATCATAGCACCTGAAGTACATGCCATTGAACCAGCCATTGATGCTAATAATTCAGAACGAGTTAATTTTGGTAAGTAAGGTTTAATCATGATTTGAGCTGTTACTTGACCAACAAAAGCACTTGCAACGTTTGAAAGAGCTTCTGCGCCACTAACTTTCATGATTTTGTTCATGGCTTTACCAAGAATAGTAACTATTCTTTGCATAATGCCATAATAATAAAGAATGTTTACTAACATCATCATAAAAATTGTTGCACTGATTAACTGTGCTGCAAAAATCATTGTACCTTCGCCAAAAATATTACCTAAAACTTTATTATCAACGAATGGACCAAATACAAATGCACCACCAACATTTGCAATCTCTAATAATTTCTCGATACAATGACCGATAGTTAAAAATATTTTTTGACCAACTGGCACTTTAAAAATGAAGATAGCAAACAAAAATTGTAATGCTAAACCTATACCAATTGTCTTATAATTAATGGCTTTTTTGTTGTTTGATAGCAAGAAAGCTAAGAATAAAATAACAACAATACCAATTAGTCCGATTAATCTTTCCATATAAACTCCTTTTCGTCTGTTATAACTATTGTACTAAAAAGGAATTAAAAAAAAATAATTTCTAACGAAACTGTAATATTTACTTAAAATTTACCGTAAAGGTGCACGTGCCAATTCTCTTGGGGATAATTCTTCGTCGACTTTATTATTTTTCTTTTCTGGAGGAAGTCCTATCATGTCTGCAATAAAGTTACCTACGGCTTTTCCACCCTTTTTGCCATATTCTTTTGCAAGAGAATATGTAACACCGCCAATTATATTCGGAACTTGTCCGAAACCTTTTGTATTTTTAGAGAATTTTGTTACTGAGTCTGCAATCGGTTTTATGCCCTTGATATTTAGCAATTTAGCGCCATGTTCAAGCACTAAATCTTTACATACAAACCGTCCAATCCACCCAAAACTCTCTTTTAAAAGAGTTCTTGCTGGATTTTCAGACTTCATTGTTTTTAGACCAGAACGAAACATACCAATTTCATCAGTATGTTTAGCAATATTTAACGCACCCCTTGCACATTTTCCAAGTCCGGTACCCTCTGTTGCTTTTGCAAAAGTATCAATCAATTCAGTTGCAAACTGACCTGCCGTAGTGTCCGAAAGTTGCGCTGTTTTATCAATAACTTTTGCAGCATAACCAACGGTCGAGAGAACTCTCATCGGGTCTTTCGTTGCGTGCGCTTTTCTGGCACTTCTATTAAAGGATATCAGTTCTGAAACGTAATTTGAGACCATTGATTAACCCCAATAATATTCTTTTTTAGGTTTTTCTACTTTTGGTTTTTCTTCTTTTGTCTCTTGAGGTAATCCTAATTTATCAGCAATCCATTTACCTGCTTTGCCGAATAAATTTGTACCAACTTCTGAACCAATTGTGAATAAAGTACCATATACTATAGCTGGAATTTGGCTACAATACTTCGTATTTTTGCTAAATTTCACCATAGCATCATTAACTTGTTTTATACCTTTTATATTTGAGATATTTTTAGCGTATTTAACCATAGAGCCTTCAACTAAAAACATACCCAACAATGCACTTGATTCTTCAATAAATTTTCTTCCTGGAGAATCAGATTTACCAACCCTAATCATTGAACAAATACAAGAAATAGGGTCTGTATATTTTGCAATTTTAATACCTTTTCCAGCAATTTGAAGTAGTTTATTATCTTTACTTGCTTCTGATAATGTATCGCAAGTAGCTTTTGCAACTCTACCTAAAACGAAATCGTCTTCTGTTGCAAGTTTTTGAACGACTTTAGCGGCATGTCCAATTGCAGAAACATGTCTTAGAATGTTGCCGTCTGCAGCTTTTTGTGCATGCGCAGCTGTTGAATAAATATGTGCAACATAATTGGTCATTCTTTATCTACCTACTACTAACTACATTTAATAAAAAACCATGTTTTCAAAAAAATTGCTACTTTTTTAAAATTATATTAATTTTTGTAAACTATGGAAATGTGCTCACTGAGACATTTTTGAAGCTATAAGCATTATTGAGCCTATAATTTAGCGTAAATCCTACACTATTTAACCCCAGTAATATTCTTTTTTAGGTTTTTCTATTTTAGGCTTTTCTTCTTTTGTCTCCTGAGGTAATCCGAGTTTATCTGCAACCCATTTGCCAGCTTTACCGAATACGCTTCCACCAATATCAGAGCCGACAGTGTAAAGAGTACCATAGACTACCGCAGGAATTTGACTACAATATTTTGTATTTTTGCAGAATTTGTTCATACCGTCATTAAGTTGTTTGATACCCTTCATTTGCCCAATATTTTTGGCATATTTTAGCATCAATCCTTCTACAAAAAACATTCCGCCAAGGTAAGATGTTTCTTCAATAAGTTTTCTCGCTGGAGAATCCGATTTAGCAACTCTTATTGTTGAGCATAAGCAAGAAATAGGGTCTGTATATTTCGCAAGCTTTATACCTTTTCCAGCAACCTGTAAAAGTTTATTATCCTTACTTGCTTCAGACAAAGTATCGCAAATACCTTTAGAAACTTTTCCTAAAACAAAAGAATCATCTCTAGAAAGTTTTTGCACAACTTTTGCCGTATACCCAATTGTGGATACATGTCTTAAAATATTACCTTTTTTAGCCTCTTTCGCTGAATATACCAACGAATAAAGAGACGCAATATAGTTTGAAGACATTCTTTTCCTACTTACTTCTATACAGTTGTTCTATAAAATATAAAGAGAAAATAATTTGCTATTTAGCATACTTTTTATTAAAATTTGTAAACTACAAAACCTCGCAAAGCTTTGTATATTCACAAGTTTTGCACTCTTTACATTTAGGGTAAATTGATAATTTTAAACTTCTTTCAACATCACTTAATATATTTATCAATTTCTTTTGATACTCAATTTTTAATTCTTCAGTAAACTTTATTTTTTTTGTATTATTTTCCTTCAAATCAACATATACAAAATACAAGTTGTCATAATCTTTAATCAAATTATCAACCATTAAAAGATAGATAATTGTTTGATAATCAAATTCTGGATTATTAGGAATTCTGCCTGTTTTATAGTCTAAAATATAATAATCATTGTTATTTTTAACTAAAGCATCAAGTCTACCGCTAATCCAATAGCTATCAATTTTTGAAGTCAATGTATATTCGCTATTTACAACTTCGTACTGAAAATATTTTGTATTCTTTAAATTATTCCAAAGCATTTTTTCGTTATCAGTTAAAGCATTTTCTAGTTTATCAATATTAAAGTTTTTTAGATAATAGTTCGCAAGAGCGTGAATATTCTTACCTTGTTGCATTTTGAACGTATCAACAGGTATTGTTATTCCCTTTATATATTTATATTCAAATTTTCTTTTGCAAAGTTCAAATGTTTTTAACATTGCAGGCGAATATGTTGTAAATTCCTTCATTATCCTATAACCTTTGTTTTTAGAAGTTCATTGAAAATAATATTTTCTTCAATTTTTTCTTCTTTACCATAATAATTCTTTTGTTTTTTAGAACAAGTGAAATATAGTTTACGTTTTGCCCTAGTAATCGCAACATAAAGCAATCTCAAATTTTCCTCTAAAATTTCTTTTTTCTGTTCTAATTCAGATTTAGTCTTGTAATTTTTGTTTAAAGCTTTAATATTTTCCATAAACGAAGAAGCGCCTTTTAACTTCATACTATCAATATTTAAAGACAGACTTTTTTCAGAAAGCTCTGGTATAAACACATAATCAAATTCATCACCTTTAGACTTGTGCATAGTCATAATTTGAATTTTACCTTTGATATATTCGCTATCATTTTCGTCATTTTCACTGAAAAATTTAAAGCCACTCAAAGATGCTTTCTTAGAAAGTTCTTCAAACTTAGTCAAAACATTTGAAAAACCATTATTTGAAACCATTAGTCTTTTTATTAATGTTGAAATTAAATAAACATTTGATTTTTCAATCTCGCCAGAAAAATAATATTGTCCTATTTTAAGGCTTAATTCGTCCATCGGTAATGTCGAAAACGTTAACCAATAAGAAATATCCCAATAAAATTTTTGCAAACTTTCATCTTCAATGTCATCAACATTTTGCTCTACAAAAGGTGTTTTTAAATTCTTGATTTCCAAGTGTAATCTTGGTTTATAGTAGCCATATTGCGCTAAAATTTCATAACTACTTGATAAAACCTTATTATCAAAAGGTTTTTCAATAATTTTTAATATAAAAAAAATAACTTTGAAAATTGCTTTTTGTTCAAGAGATTCACTTCTTGAAATAGTCTTAAACCCCGCTTCATCTAAACGTTTTAACCAATTCGCAACTTGATAATTATTTCTCAAAAGTATACCAATCGTGCCTTTTGGATTTTGTTCTAGAAGAGTTCTAAATTGCTTTAAAATATAGTTCTTTTCAAAATTAGCATCAGGTAAAATCAAAGATGTAATTGAATTTTGCTCAACCGGATTTTTGCCTTCAACTTCAACCATTTTGATGTCATAAAAGGCATTTTTCATTTCATCGTTTGTTTCAGCAAAATCTACGAGCTTGTTTGCAAGCGAATAAACACCTCTTGCGCATCGTTGAGAACAATTCATTTCGACTTTATTGCTATCTTTTATAAATTTTCTAAAGCCTTCTACGTCAGCGTTTGAAAAAGTTGTTGTAATAGCTTGATTAATATCGCCACAACGTATTAAATTTTTATGTTTTTGACTCAATAATCCAATAAGTTTTTGTTGAATTGCAGAAGAGTCTTGAGCTTCATCTTCAATAATATATTCACAAATTTCTTGATAGTGCTGTAAAATATCTAGATTGTTTTCCAAAAGCTTTACAGACATAATTAACATATCATCGTAATCAATAATATTTTCTTCATTTAATAAATTTTGATATTCTTTATAAAATGCTAAAAATCTTTGTATTTTTTCATCTTTTGAAACTTCATCACAATTTATTTTTGAATGCTTGGCGACAGAAATAGCTCTATCAAACTCTTCTAATTCACCTCTTTTTAATTTAATCTTTTGAGAGATTTGTTGAAGAATGTTGTATCTCTTTGTGTCATCACAAATTTCAAAATCAGAAGGAAGATTTAAACGTTCGTAGTTAGAATTATCCTTCAAAATTCTAAGCGCAAGACCGTGAATGGTACTGATATTAGGAAGTGTAGTTAAATCTGAACAAATATTTTTAATTCTGTCTCTAAAATTTCTTGCAGCAGATTCCATGTAAGTTAGAACAAAAATGTTTTCAGGTTTAACCTCTTGCTCCAACAATTTAATAATTAGAGCAAGTAAAATTGTTGTCTTACCAGCCCCTGGAACAGCCGAAATCGCCATTTTACCTTTTTTATAAGCAAGAACACCTTCTTGATCTTTACGAGGCGTAATCTTGTTATATTTAGGAGTAGACTCTTTTGCATAATTAATATATTTTTCAATACCACCAAAGTTTTCAACACCCAATCCGTCAAATAAACTTGAATATGTGAAGATTTTTTCTTTTGCACAAAGTGTTAATTTTCTAAGAACTCTAGCTGTTTTTTGACGACTCAATTCTATATCATCATCTACTGTGTATTCTTCTTTTTCCCAATCTTTTTGAAAAACCCATGCGTTATAAAGAGGTCCAATATCGTTTTTAATCCATTCAGAAGAACTTATATCAAGCCAAAATTGGAATTTTGTTTCAATTTCATTATCAATAATTTTTTGAGGAGTTGAAATAATTAAATTGTTATCCTCAATTGATAAAACTCCATAAGGATTTTCAGAAATGATTGAATTTTCAATCTGGTTAAGAATTTCATCAGAATGCTCTGTTGAAAATTCTTTACCGAAAACGTTTTCAAAATCTTGAACTTGTTTTACGCAAAAAGCAAAACGATTAATCTCTTTTGTATTACTTGTAGAGAGATTTACGAACTTGTTAAAAACGAGTAGCAATTTCTCTGAAAAAGACAACTTATCTGAATTAAGTTTATTTAACAAATTAAGAAATTGTTCATATCTTTCGTTGTATTCAGATTGCTCAAAATCAAATTCAATCAATTCTTTTGTGTTTTCAAAATGTTCCAAAATTTGTCTAGAATATTTTATAGGAATTCTTAATAAATTATACAGAATACCTCTGATATCATACTCTGTTAGTGTATCTTTAGCATTTGTAGTTAATGTAATAACTTTTAAAACAGCTGTAATTAAAGTGTTTTGAATTAATTTTTCACTACCTGATAAATACAAAGATTCTGCAATGTGAGCTTCAATATTTTCTTTAATTTGAAATTTCAACATATCATCGATAATTGGAGAAATAATTGAGATTTCAGAAGGTTTTACGCCTGAATTAATTAACTCTTTAACTTGTTTTATCGCCAAATCAATCATTGTAGCTCTTTTAGATGGTGATTGATATGAAAAATATTTCAAATTATCGTTTTTATCGTTAATTACATTTGAATACAAAATCTGAGCATCAGAATAAAGTTTACTTTTGGGTTGAAGCTTCTCTATTTCTGATTTTGGAAAAATATTTTTTAACTTTTTAAAAGTATTTTTATCAGCACTCAAATACCCACAACGACTTGAACCAAGCTCATCGCAAACAATCAACTCATCTTTTATTTGTTTTGATAAGAACTCAACAAAATCAATACAGATAGGTGGCATTTCGTCAGCATTATTAATAATTAAATACTCAATATCTTTAAAATAATCTGTGTGTTTATAAATATGATTGAATATAAGACTCTGTCTCAAATAATCCAAACTTCTATATTTTAAAGTTCTTTTCAATAACTCATGAATAACTAATTTTGAATCTTGCGCAAAACCTTCCTTCAAAACTTCTTCTGAACGCCATTTTACATCTTCATCATTAAGATTATTTTGTACAATTAATGAATATCTTCTAAAAATCTGATGCAACAGTGATTTTTTTGAATTATAGCCTTTAAATTTAATATCCTTAATAATATCCCTTAATATATATTGTGTAACTTCCAACCCATTTTGATTAGGAAGAATTTTACCTTCACCCTTCAAACTGTTTTCTATAAATGCCCAATTATCAAGAATTGTATTGTATACAAGCGAATTAAATGAATAAATCAATGGCATTTGAAAAGTTGTTTTATCGGACTTTTCAAGGATTTCCTTTAAAAATTTGTTTTTTTGAATAGAATTTTGAACAATTACTAATATCTTTGACGTGTCAATATTTTTTGACAGCAAATCAATGTATTTATCCACTAATGCGGAATTTTTATCAGAAGAAATTGTCGCATTTAAAATCATAATAAGTATATTTTTACATAAAAATTCATTGCTAGTTCATCGTATTAAGTTTATGTAAAGGCATGGTTTTGTTATGTTAAACTAGAATTAAGGAAAGTTGTAATAATAATTAAAGAGGAGACATATTTATGATACCTATTTTAGATTCAAAAAGACAATATGCTACAATTGGCGAAGAAGTTGAAAAAGAAGTAATTGATGTACTTCGTTCTGGTCAATACATTTTAGGCAAACACAACAAAGCTTTAGCTGAAGAATTACAAGAATTTATCGGCGTAAAACACGCTGTAACATTAAACTCTGGTACAGATGCTTTACACATTGCTTTAAGAGCTTTAGATATCGGAGCTGGTGATGAAGTTATCTCTGTTGCATTCACATTCGTTGCAACATGCGAAGCTATCGGTATCGTTGGTGCAAAACCAGTATTTGTTGATATCGACCCAGATACATTCAACATTGATGCTTCTAAAATTGAAGCTGCAATCACTCCAAGAACAAAAGCTATCATTCCTGTTCACTTATATGGTCAACCTTGTGATATGGACGTTATCATGGACATTGCAAAACGTCATAACTTATACGTAATCGAAGATGCATGCCAAGCTATTGGTGCAGAATATAAAGGTAAAAAAGTTGGTTCATTCGGTGATATCGGTTGCTTCAGCTTCTACCCAACTAAAAACTTAGGTGCTATGGGCGACGGTGGTTTATTAACTACAAACTCAGATGCTATCAACGATAGAGCTATCGCATTAAGAAACCACGGTGGTGCTGTTCGTTATCACCACGATGAAATCGGTGTAAACTCTCGACTTGATGAAATTCAAGCTGCAATTTTGAGAGTTAAATTACCTCACGTTAAAGAATGGAACGAAAAAAGAAGAGAAAACGCATACAGATACAATGAATTATTTGCATCTTGCGAAGATATCGTAACTCCAAAAGAATTAGATAACACTTATTGCGTATACCACCAATACACTGTTAAAATTCCTAACAGAGACAATATCCACAAAATGTTACAAGAAAAAGGCATTGGCGCTATGTTATATTATCCAATTCCTTTACACTTACAAAAAGTTCATGAATATCTTGGCGTTGGCAAAGGTTCATTGCCTGTAACTGAAAAGAATACAGAATGTGTTATTTCTTTACCAATGTTCCCAGAATTAACAGAAGAAGAACAAAAAACTGTTGCTTCAACTTTAATTGAATGTGTTGAACAATCAAAAACTTTAGCATAGTTTTTAATTAAAATATAAAAATAGGTCGTCAATTGATATTGATGACCTATTTTTTTTGCAAAATTTTGCCCAAATAAAAAGCCTCTATAAAGAGGCTAAAATTTTTGTTAGGAAGGGAATAAGGGTAATTTATAAATCTATTTATTAACCGAAGATATTGAATGATTTTTCAGTGTTATCTCCAACTAATGATTTAACTGAATCATATTCAGTCTTAACTGCTTGGTGTTCAGTATTGATTTGAGTTAATTCCATATCTAATAATTTTTCAAGTGAAGATAATTCAGTAACTGCTGCATCATATTCAGCTTTGATAGTTTCAATACTTACGTTACCAACTGAACCAGAGTTATCATCAGAAACCCATTCAGCATGTTGAGGAGGTCTTGCTGTAATCAATTCATATTTTTCTGGTTGAGCAGGAATGTTAACGTTTAAGTCTTTACCTACAACAGCTGATAAAGAAGCTGCTGGTAAGTAATCTTTGCTATCTTTAATGTATTGAATCATACCATTTGAAGAAACAAATTTGCTTGCGCTGTATGTTGCTGCAAATGTCATGTTCCAATAAGCTGTATAATCACCATAAGTTGGTTTTAAAGCTGCAATGTATTTAGTAGGTAACTCAGCTTCTGTAACTAAACCAGCACTGATACATTCTTGAAGAGTGCTTACATTGTAGTTTTGAGCTGGAGTTGCAGCTGTGTATTTGTAAACAGCATATTTACCGCTGTTGATGTCAGCTGCATAGTTTGAACCTGTGTAAGAAACTGTTTTATCAGCTGTGCTACGTACAACATAACCATTTGAAGATAACCAGTTAGCCCAGTCTGAAGCTGTAGCTTCTGAGTATACGTAGTGACCGTTTGATGATGAAGCTTGACCATTAGACATATAATCATTCAAAGCTGATGAATATTTAGTTGCCCATTGTTGAGATTGTAAGCTTAACACCATCTTTTGTGCTGAGATTTGTTGAGCACGTAGTTCTAGGTCGCTTTGTCTAGCTGTTAATGTTAATAATCTAGCTTGGTTTGCTGATATTCCCATTTTCCTAACGTACTCCTTTTTTACATTTCCCTTACACTTCATCTATCGGCACATTTTTATTTAAACTTTAACTTTTTGAGTAATTATGTTACATTTCGTTACAAATCATAAAAATCTTCATAATTAATAGGGGTTTACAGTCTCTAAAAATTTTTTATGCTATCATTAAATTAATGACTAGAGATATGTAAAGGATAAAATTTATGATTATAATTATGGAACCGGGTACAGCCCAAGAAAATATTGATAGAGTTGTAAAAAGTCTTGAAAAAAAAGGTTTTAGAATTGTTTTAAATAAAGGTGATGTTATGACAGTTATCGCCGCAATCGGTGATAAACGTCTTGTTGACCCTCATGCTGTTGGTAGCTTAGAAGGTGTTAGAAAAGTTAAACTTATTCAAGAACCATATAAATTAGCATCAAGAGAAAGCCACCCAGATGATACAGTTATTGAATTTGATAATGGCGTTAAAATTGGTGGTTATGAAAGACCTGTTATGATGGTTGGACCTTGTTCTGTAGAACAAGATTTTGACGGCTTACTAAGAGTTGCTCAAACAGCTAAAGAATATGGTTGCCAATTCTTGAGAGGTGGCGCTTTTAAACCTAGAACAAGCCCATACGATTTCCAAGGTTTAGAAGAAAAAGCTTTAATTTATCTTGCAAGAGCTAGAGAAAAAACTGGTTTACTAGTTGTAACAGAAGTTATGGATAGCTCTGATGTAGATATGATTGCGAACTATGCAGATTTAATCCAAATCGGCGCTAGAAACATGCAAAACTTCAAACTTTTAAAAGCTGTTGGTAAATGTAACAAACCAGTTCTTTTAAAAAGAGGTTTAGCAAGCACAATTAGAGAATTCTTATTAGCAGCAGAACACATTATGTGCAATGGCAACGAAAGAGTTATCTTATGTGAACGTGGTATTAGAACATTTGATGATACTTTCACAAGAAACACATTAGATTTATCTGCAGTTCCAGTTATTAGAAAATACTCTCACTTACCAATTATCGTAGATCCATCTCATGCTACTGGTAGAAGATATTTAATTGAACCAATGACAAAAGCTGCATTAATTGCTGGCGCTCATGGTATTATGATGGAAGTTCACCACGACCCAGAAAACGCATCTTCTGACGGTGCTCAAAGCTTGTCTATTGAACAATTCAAAGATGTTATTAAAAGAGTAAATAAATTAATTGGCAGAATTGATTATGATAACAAAATCTTAAAAGCAGAAATGGAAGCTAACCATAAGGCTTAATTATCATGTCAATGAGCGTTGCATTATCGTTAATAGAACAAAAGAAGAAAAAAAATAAATTTCTTTTATTATTTTTCTCTGTCATTTTGTTGTGTGCACTCATTTTTGGCGCATATATAGTTTTTAGTGCGAACCAAGACAAAAAAGCTGTTGAAAATTATGTTTCTAAATCAGCAAGTAATGTAGCTCATGAGATTAATAGTGAAAATCACAGAAGCATTAATATTTTAAATATTCTTGCTAATCTTATTATTGATAACCCTGATTTAGGTTCGCTTGAAAATATTAACACTCTATTTGAAAATGCAAAAAATGATAATTCTTTTGATAGAATTGTTTATTTAGATGCAAATGGAACTGGCTATACTTACGACTACACATCAAAAATAATGTCTAGTTCAGATTTTAGTGGCAATACATGTTTCACAAAAGCTCTAAACAATAAAACTTGTGTTAACTATGATACAAATACTAATCTAACATCAATGGCTGTTCCCGCATATTCAATATTCGAAAAGAAAGTTGTTGGTATATTTTTAGGCGAAAAAGCTTTAAAACCTTTTGATAAGGTTAAAAACATGTTTAAGTCAAAATATAAAACTGATGTACTTATAGTTGACGAAAGCGGTACAATCATTGATAAAAAGACAGAAATTAATACTTCTGTAAATAACTCTATTTTTGAATTACCTTATAAAAAACTACAACAATCTGACTTTTTAGATGCAAATGACAAAGTAAACCTTGCGTGGGTAGATAACAACAAAACATTAATTGCAGTTACAAATTTAGAATACGATAACAACAAAGTTATAATTATTTCTACAGATTTTAACAATAAAAATCTACCATCTATAACTAACATATATAGCAACTTAACAAACATAAACATGGGAAACTTTTCTATGTTTATAAAAATAGCCCTATATTGTCTATTAGGCATTATCTGCCTAGTTATGATTATCTATCTACTAATAAAATGCTACAAGCAATTATCAAAGAGAGCTGACAAATCTGTTATAAAATGGGCAATGCACGATGATGTAACAGACGGATTTAACCGTTCTAAATTCTTCTTAGAAACCTCAAAAGAATTATTAACAGCAAAAGAAGGCGATAGTTATTCTCTAATTTTAATGGACATTGATAACTTTAAAGCTGTTAATCAAATGTACGATACTTCAAAAGGAAATGAAGTATTAAAAGATATCTCTGAAACTATTAGATGGTTTTTAGAAAAAAACGGTATCAGCGCTAGAGTCATGTCTGATTATTTTGCAGTTTTATATAAATACAATAGAGAAGAAAAAATCATCAACTTTATAAACAACATTACAAGAGCAATCGGAGAATACAAGCTTAACTTGAAACTAATTCCAAGATTTGGTATCTACAAAATCGCTGATTTCACAATGGAAGTTGATGAAATGTTAGATAGAGCCCTAATGGCAAAGAAAACATTAGATGCAGAGTCTGACACAAATTACGCATTCTTTACAAAAGACTTGATTGAACAAGTTCAAAAAGCAAAAGATATTGAAAATGAAATGTATTTTGCGCTAAACCAAAATCAATTTGTAATCTATTTGCAACCACAAGTTGATGTGTTTACAAAAGACGTAGTTGGCGCAGAAGCACTTGTTCGTTGGAATCACCCTCAAAACGGTCTTGAAACTCCAGACAAATTCTTACCAATTTTTGAGAAAAACGCATTTATAACATATCTTGATCAATATGTTATTGAAAAAGTTTGCAAGATTATCAGCAAATGGATAGCAAATGGAATTGAGCCTCTTCCAATCTCTATAAACATTTCTAGTCTTGATTTATCCAACCCAAGATTTGCAGATATGATGAAATCAATGGTTGATATGTACAAAGTTCCTGCTAAATTTATAAACTTTGAAATCAGTGAAGATGTTACGTTTGAAAATTACAAATACATCGCATCAACATTAGCAGATTTGAAATCTTTCGGCTTTGGTCTAAATCTAGACAACTTTGGAAGAACTTACACTTCTGTAAACATCTTCAATATAATCACATTTGATAACGTAAAATTTAATATGAAATTTATAAAAAATTCTATCCAAACAGATAAAGGTAGAAATATTCTAATATCGTTAAAATCATTAGTAAATTCAGTTTATGCCAAAGCAATTGCAGTAGGCATCGAAACTGAGAACGAATTAGAATTTATCAAAAAAGCTGAATTTGATTATATGCAAGGTTTTGTTCATTCAAGACCAATGTGTATAGTAGATTTTGAAGCTTTTGTATTTAAACGCACAATCGGAAGTGATGAGGATATATGTAATGGCTAAAACTTGGATTTATAAAGATAATGTTGATACAGACGTAATTATTCCTGCAAGATATTTGAATACAACTGATGAAAAAGAATTATCGTCTCATTGTATGGAAGATATTGACAAGGAATTTGCTAAAAACGTTAAAGAAGGCGACGTAATCGTTGCGGGTGAAAACTTTGGTTGTGGTTCATCTAGAGAACACGCACCTATCGCAATTAAAGCTTCTGGTATTAAGGCTGTTATTGCAAAATCATTTGCTAGAATTTTCTTTAGAAATTCTATTAACATCGGATTAGTCATTCTTGAGAACAGTGAAATTCAAGATGAAATATCACCAAATGACGAACTTGATGTTGATGTTCAAAACGGTATTATCAAAAATTTGACATCAGGTAAAGAATATAAAACAACTGCTTACACTGGTTCAATTAAAGATTTGATTGAATGTGGCGGATTAATTAATTATACAAAAGCAAAATTAGGTATAAAATAATAGAAAAACAAAAAGATGGCGACCCGAAGG
>SAMEA104315432__coassemble_796_pt1 | contig 14023 bp, 12 predicted proteins | sample SAMEA104315432__metabat2_low_PE_018 | metagenome-assembled genome bin SAMEA104315432 (sample SAMEA104315432) | gut metagenome | biome: Monkey gut; feature: monkey-associated habitat; material: faeces | place: China | collected 2013
ATGTTGCTACTTTTCTATTTAATTTTTTCTTTCCGTAATATATTAAAGTATTTTTTCTTCTAATTATTGCTAAACTAATCATGTTTTATTAACTTTTGTTAACAAAATCTGAAAAGTCCTGTTATTTCTGTAACATGGCAAAGCTCAAAAGAGATTGGTTGATTGATATTGTGGTCTTGAATTATTCGGGTTGTCGCGGAGTATATTTTATGGTTCTCACGGCTTTCCTCTCGTAAACGATACTCAATCGTTTACTCGGCAGAGTCGAAAATCCACTCGCAATGACATTTACAAGCAGATTTAATTAATATACTTTTTATTCGCCAATTCTTCTGGTAAAAATTGTTGTTTATAATCTGGATTGCTATGTGTATAAACGTATCCTTCGCCAAAGCCATATTTAGAGGCATCTTTATAATGTGCATCTCTCAAGTGCATTGGTGGTGGGTAATCTTTCCCTGAATTAATATCGTGCAAAGCCTCATCAATAGCCATTATAGTTTGATTAGATTTTTTTGATTTAGCAACATAAATAACCGCTTCTGCAAGAGGTATTCTAGCTTCTGGCAATCCTAAAAGTTCAACAGCTTGATAAGCGCTAACTGCAAGTGAAAGCGCCATAGGGTTTGCAAGTCCAACATCTTCTGCTGCGCAGACAATCAAACGTCTTGCAATAAATCTTGGGTCTTCACCTGCTGCAATCATTTTTGCCAAATAATATATAGCCGCATCAGCATCAGAACCTCTCAAACTTTTTTGAAAAGCTGATGCGCAATCATAGTGTTCCTGTTGCGAATATCTTGTTTTTCTTGACTGAGCAAGTCTTTCAAGGTTATCAAGTTCAATAACTCTTTTATTATCTACAAATTTGCTTGAAAAATAGGCATTTTCTACCAAGTTTAGTGCAAATCTTGCATCGCCTCTAGATAAATTTATAATAAAATCTAACACTTCGTCTGAATACTCAACTTCGTCGTACGTTTCAGCCAAATAATTAAACCCTCTTTGAACAACTTTTTTTATTGATTTATCGTCAAGATTTTCCAATCTAATAACTTGTACTCTTGATAAAAGTGCAGGAATAACTTGAAAAGAAGGATTTTCTGTAGTTGAACCTATCAAAAATAGTGTTCCATTTTCTAAATGTGGTAAAAGAGCATCTTGTTGAGTTTTAGAATATCTATGAATTTCGTCGACAAACAGAATAGTTTTCTGACCGTCTCGTAAAGCTTCTTTTGCTTTATCTACAGCATCTTTAATATCTTTAACGCCAGAAGTTACTGCAGAAATTTCAATGAATTGTGCATTTACAGTATTTGCAATAATTCTTGAAAGCGTTGTTTTTCCGCAACCAGAAGGTCCCCAAAAGATAAATGAAAACAATCTTTTTGACTTAATCAAGTTAAAAAGAGGGCTATTTTCTGCAACAACGTTATATTGCCCTAAATAGTCTTCCAAAGTTCGTGGGCGTAAGATTTCTGCCAACGGAATTTGTTTATTTTTGTTTTCAAGTTCTGTAAATAAATTATTCATAGTATAATTTTAACATCAATATAAAAGGTGTCGAATGAAAAAATACGTTATATCAATACTATTAATTTTAATACTTGTTTTAGTTGTTTATGTTTGTTTAAAACCAAAACATGACGACAAAGAAGTTGTAACATTTTGGACTTTGCAAATGAATGATTTTGCGCCATATATGAACGAAGTCATTGCAAATTTTGAAAAAGAAAATCCTAACGTTAAAATTAATTGGATTGATGTGCCTTTTTCAGAAGGTGAAAAAAGAACTTTGGCAGCAGTATTATCAGATGCACCTGCTGATTTAATCAATCTTAACCCAGATTTTTCTGCAATATTAGCTGAAAAAGGTGTGTTAGAAGAAATTAATGAAACTGATGCTGAGCAATACAAGGACACAATCATTAATGCTTTGAAATACAACGGCAAATTGTATTCTTTACCTTGGTATGCGACATCTGCGATAACTATTTATAACAAGGATTTATTGAATTCTATCGGTGAAAATGTTCCAGAAAAATACGAGGATTTAGTTGTTATTTCTGAAAAGATAAAGCAAAGTAAAAACATATACGCTTTTATGCCGACTATAACTGAAAATGACACAATGTACAAAATTTTAAATAAATATGGTATCAATTCTGCAGAAGGCATAAAGACTGCAAATGCTGAGAACGTGTTTAATTTTTATAAGAATTTATACCAAAAAGATTTAATTCCAAAAGAGTCTATAACTCAAACACAAAGAGAAGCTTTGGAAAAATATATGAGTGAGAATATTATATTCTTCACATCTGGGGCAAATTTCTTGAACATGATTAAAGAAAATGCGCCTTCTGTTTACAAAAAAACAGACGTTGCGCCACAAATACGTGGAAATTTAGGACAAAACGATTTTTCTTGTATGAATTTAGTTATTCCGACAAGAGCAAAACACAAACAATCTGCGTTGAAATTTGCATTGTATTTGACAAATGCTGAAAATAGTTTGAAATTAGGCAAATTGGCAAATGTTTTGACTGCAAATAAGATTTCTTTAGAAGATGATTTTTACAAGAATTATGATGAAAATGATTTAATGAGCAAAGCGAGAGTTTTGAGTGCAAAACAACTTGAACATATTGAACCTGCAGTTAAGCAACAAAAAAGTCAAAAAGAGGTTAATTTGCTTATAAATACTGCTGTTCAGCAAGTTCTTTTAAATCAAACATCAACAAAAAATGCTTTAGAAACAGTAAGTAACGAATGGGCTAAACTTCAATTAAAATAATTGATTGAGTAACATTTTGCAACAAATAATAAGAACATGCCTTTTGTTTATACTATAATATATATATAGTAATTCTGATTATTGGGGAGAAATTATGGATAATAATGAAGGTTCAACACCTACAATGAATACAACTGTAGAACAAAACTATGATGCGAGTAATATTCGTGTTTTAGAAGGTTTAGAAGCAGTAAGAATGCGTCCTGGTATGTATATTGGTTCAACATCTCAAAGAGGTTTGCACCATTGTATTTACGAAATTGTGGACAACTCAATCGACGAGTCTTTAGCAGGTTATTGTACAGAAATCAGAGTTAAAATTAATACTGATAACTCAGTTACTGTTGAAGATAATGGTCGTGGTATTCCAGTTGATATTAAGCCAGATTCTGGTAAATCAGCTCTTGAAATCGTTCACACAGTACTTCACGCAGGTGGTAAATTCGGCGATGGCGGTTATAAAGTATCAGGCGGTCTTCACGGCGTTGGTGCTTCTGTTGTAAACGCTTTATCAGAAAAAATGGTTGTTGAAGTTTCAAGAAATGGTTGGGTTCATAAACAAGAATATTTAAGAGGTGAACCAACTACTCAAGTTGAAAAAATTAAAGAAACAGACAAAACTGGTACAAAAACTAGATTTTGGCCTGATCCAGAAATTTTCACAGAAACAATCGTTGTAGATAAAGATGTTATCGCAAGCAGATTGCGTGAAATGGCATTCTTAAACAAAGGTTTAAAAATTGTTTTCATTGATGGTAAAACTAACGAAGAAGAAGTTTACCACTATGAAGGCGGTATCGCAGAATATGTTTTATTCTTAAACAAAAATAAAACCGTTATGTTTGAAGAACCTATTTACATTGATAAAATGGTTGATTCAATGAGAGTTGAAGTTGCAATGCAATACACAGACGCATATAGCGAAAACATTTTATCTTTTGCAAACAACATCAACACTCACAGTGGTGGTACTCACTTAACAGGTTTTAGAAACGGCATTACTCGTGTATTGAATGATTATGCACGTAAAAACAATATTTTAAAAGATTCTGAACAAAACCTTACAGGTGAAGACGTTAGAGAAGGTTTAACTGCGATTGTCAGCGTAAAAATTCCTAACCCTGAATTTGAAGGTCAAACAAAAGAAAAACTTGGTAGCCAAGAAGCTATGGGTGCTGTTCAAGATTCTATCAGAGATAAATTCCAAGAATGGCTTGAATTTAATCCAAAAATTGCTAAAACAATTATTGAAAAAACTCTTCAAGCACAACGTGCAAGAGAAGCAGCTAGAAAAGCAAGAGAATTAACAAGACGTAAAACAGTTCTTGAAAACTCAACTCTTCCTGGTAAATTAGCAGACTGTTCAAACAGGGAACCAGAAAAATGCGAAATCTTCTTAGTCGAAGGTGATTCAGCTGGTGGTTCTGCAAAACAAGGTAGAAACAGAATGTTCCAAGCTATCTTACCTTTAAGAGGTAAAATCTTGAACGTAGAAAAAGCTCGTTTAGATAGAATTTACGGCAACAACGAAATTCAATCTATGGTTCAAGCATTTGGTGTTACAATCAGCAGAAACCAAGATGAAGTAAGCTTAGAAAAATTAAGATATCACAAAATTATCATCATGACCGATGCCGATGTTGATGGTGCTCACATCAGAACATTAATGTTAACATTCTTCTTCAGATATTGCAGACCATTGATTGAAGAAGGTTACGTATATATCGCTCAACCACCTCTATTCAAAATTACTCAAGGTAAAACAAGTGAATACTTATTCGATGATAAAGCTTTAGACAAAATGCTTAAAGAAAGAGGTATCAAAAACTTATCATTAAGAGATAAAACAGGTTCAAAAGTTAAATCTGGTGAAGAATTAGCTACATTACTTCATAACATGGCAGGTTACTACGGCGGTTGCAACAACCCTGTATTAGCTTTAATTCCACAAGTTATGGTAAGAGGTTTAATTCGTTCAGAAATTCAACCAGAAGATTTTGAAGATCAAGCTAAAATGAACCAACATCTTGAATATTTACAACACTATTTGAAAGACCATGCTGAAAACTATGGTATTACAGATGCAAAAGATTATGAATTGAAATTAAATTATAATCCAGAAAATTCAAGATATACTCTAAGATTAAACATCAGTGATATTGATTATGTAAATATTACACCAAGCGTAATTAAGAGTTCTGAATACAAAAAGGTTAAACATACTTATCCATTAATCAGAGACTTCTTAATCGAAGAAGAAAAAATGTTAATCTTAGAAACTGATACAGAAAAAATTGAAATCACATCTCCAGACCAATTACAAAAAATCGTTGATGATAGAGGTCAAAAAGGTTTGACAATCCAACGTTTCAAAGGTCTAGGGGAAATGATGCCAGAACAACTTTGGGAAACAACAATGAATCCAGCTTCAAGAACTTTATTAAAAGTAAATATTGAAGATGCAATGCTTTGCGACCAATTGTTCGACGTCTTAATGGGTGATAAAGTTGAGCCACGCAGAGATTTCATTGAATCACACGCAGTTTATGCAACTAATATTGTTACATAGTGTTTATTAAAAGAAAGAAGGACGAAAAATGAAAAAAGAATTAATATTTCTTGGACCACCAGCTTGTGGTAAAGGTACGCAAACAAGTAAATTATCTGAATACTTAAACTTTCCACACGTTGATACAGGTTCTTTGCTAAGAGCAGCTGTTAAAAACAAAACTCCAGAAGGTATCACTGCTGAAGGTTATATGTCTAAAGGTCAATTAGTACCAGTTGAAGTTGTTGCAGCTATTATTAAACGAAGACTTGCAGAACCAGATTGCGCTAACGGATACGTTTTAGATGGTTTCCCAAGAAGCGTTGAACAAGCTGGTATGTTAGAAGATATTAACAAAGAAATTGATAAAGAAGAAGCTGAATTCAGAGCCGTATATTTTGATATCGATACAGAATTGTTAATCGAAAGAATTGTTAACAGAAAATCTTGTCCAAAATGTGGTGAAATCTATAATATGAAATTTAAAGCTCCACAAGATGGCGTTCATTGCGACAAATGTGGCGAAGAATTAACACAAAGAAAAGACGATACAGAAGAAATCGCAAGAGCAAGATTTGATACTTATAACAAAGAAACAGCTCCTTTAACTGCTTATTACGAATCAAAAGGCGTATTAAGAAAAATCGATGCAAACGGTTCAATCGACGAAGTTTGGGAAAGATTACTTCACGCAGTTAATGACTAATAATTAGTATTGAATATAAAAAGAGAGTTAGAAATAACTCTCTTTTTTGTTTTAAAACCTTTACAGATTTGCAAAAGGCTAAAATAATATGTTATTGTAATAAAAAAGGTAGGTTTAATATGATTAAAAGAAAATCTAGAGATGAAATAAAAAGAATGAAAAAAGCTGGTCATATCGTTGCTTTAGTTCATGCTGAAATGAAAGCAAGAATTAAACCTGGTATGTCTACAAAAGATTTAGATGATATCGCAATGGACGTAATTCACAAAAACAAAGCGGTACCTACTTTTTTAGGATATAATGGTTTTCCTGCAAGTATTTGTACATCAATAAATGAACAAATCGTACACGGTATTCCTTCAAAAGACGTTATTCTTCAAGAAGGTGATATTATCAGTGTTGACGTGGGTGCAACTTTTGGTGGACTTGTTGGTGATAGCGCTTGGACATATCCGGTAGGTGAAATTTCTGATGAGAAAAAACATTTATTAAAGATTACAGAAGAAGCTCTATTTGCAGGTTTATCATTTATGAAAGACGGTTGCGTGCTTGATGATGTTTCTAGCGCAATTGAAAAAGTTGCTAACCGTGAAAAACTTGGTATTGTTCGTCAATACGGTGGTCATGGGGTTGGACATGTAATGCATGAAGAACCATTTGTATTCAATTATAGTGTTGGCGATAATCTTTTATTAAAAAGTGGCATGACAATTGCAATTGAACCTATGTTAAATTTAGGTTGTGATGATGTTATCGTTATGCCAGACGGTTGGACGGTTGTAACTAAGGACGGAAAGGCTTCTGCGCACTTTGAACATACAACTCTTGTTACTGAAGACGGTCCAGAAATTTTAACAAAATTAATGGAAGAATAATACTATTATATGATTTTATCTGTTGCTAAATATAGTTAAATTGTATATATAATATTAGAGCAATAGTGGAGAGAAAAATGGATATATTTGCAGTTATCGGATTATTTTTCGGTATTACATTTATTTTAATTGGACAAGCTATGGAAGGTGGTAACTTAGGTCAGTTGCTACAAATTACTGCTGCGTTTATCGTATTTGGTGGTACAGGTGGTGCTGTAATTTTGAGTTATCCTCCAAAAATTCTTAAATTAGCTTTTTCTTATATTAGATTTGTATTCTTCCCTCCTAAAGTTGATATGCCAGCTCTTGTTTCTGAAATCGTAAACTTTGCGACTAAGGCAAGAAAAGAAGGCGTTATTGTTTTAGAAAAAGAAGCTAAAAACGCATCAGACCCTATATTAACAATGGGCTTAGAAGCAGTTGCCGATGGTGCAGACCCTACATTGGTTCAAACAATGATGGAAAACCAAATTAACCAACTTGATGCTCAAGTTTCTACTGCGTCAAAAGTATTTGAGTCTGGTGGTGGTTATTCTCCTACATTAGGTATCATCGGTGCCGTTATGGGTCTTATCCAAGTTATGCAAAACCTATCTGATCCTTCAGCGTTAGGTGCTGGTATTGCGGTTGCCTTCGTTGCTACAATTTATGGTTTGTTCGCAGCAAACTTACTACTTATTCCTATAAGTACTCGTATTAAAGTAAACTTTGCAAAAGTATTTACTGCAAAAGAACTTATGGTTGAAGGTGTACTTTCTATTCAAGCTGGTGAATCACCTGCATTGATTGAAAGAAAATTAAATTCATTTATGTTGGAAGAAAAATAATATGGCAAGAAAAAAGAAACCACCAGAACATGAAAACTTAGAAAGATGGTTGGTATCCTATGCCGACTTTATTACATTGCTATTCGCAACATTCGTTGTGTTATACGCTTTGTCTCAAGTTGATATTTCTGAATACATAAAATTAGAAGAAGCTATGAAGGCTGCATTTAGTCCTTCATCTTTGATGGAATCTATGGACTCATTTTTGGATAATACTAAATCTGAGTCTCCTGTTGATGCAAAAAGTGCTGATTCTGTGGTTTCACCTTTAATGCTTGAATATATGAGTCCTGCTTATGAACAACGTTCTTATGAAGAGATTGATCAAGAAATTAAAGATGCGACAAAAAAAGGTGAACTTGAAGGTGTTAAATCAGAAATTACTGATAAAGGTTTGGTAATTACATTTAGCGAAGATTTAATCTTTAATCCAGGTTCTGCAACATTAACACCAAAAGCTTTAGCAGCTTTGAATAAAGTTGGTGTAATGATTACTGAAAAATTTGTACTTCACTACATTAGAGTTGAGGGACACACAGATAATTCACCTATTATGTCATTTGTATTCCCTTCAAACTGGGAACTTTCATCAGCTCGTTCAAGTTCAATCATTAGACACTTGATTGGTCAATTTAAACTTATGCCTGGATTGTTTACAGCTGTTGGTTATGGTGATACAAGACCTATCGCTGATAACAAAACTCAAGCTGGTCAAAAAAGAAACCGTCGTGTTGATATCATTATTTTAAGAAATAAATTTAAACAAATGGAAAATGCTCAAATTGATTTGATGAAAATGAGTAAAACTGAGCAAGAAAAATTCCAAGCAGAAAGAATGCACACAATCAAAAGATTAAAAGGTTTATCAGAAGCTGCTAAAAACTTAGCAGAAGGTGATGTTGTAGCTGAAAACAATGCAATCATGATGAAGGATAAATCAACTGAAACAATGCAATTAAATCCAGGTAATAAAATGCTTTATAATCAAGATTTAGCACCTGTTAATATTGTTGATCCAAAAACTTTTGATATAGATTTCCAAGAAAATTAAGGATATTATGAAATATTATATAGGTTTAGCAATGGCTCCTGCCTCAACAGTTGAAAGTGGTTTAGCGGTCATTGACGATAACAAAAACATAATTTTAATTGATAAATTGTTCAAAGTAAAAGATATTCAATTTTTCTTTGATAATTATTCATCACTAAAAAATTCGACAATTTGTATATCTCTACCTTGGGATAATTCTATGCTAGAAGGTAAATGGAGAATTTTATCAAAACCTTATCAGCAAGTTGCTACAAATACTCATATTCCAAATCGTGAAAATTGGACTCAACGTTATACAAAAAGAGGTTGTGAGTATTTTAATGAGTTAAAATCAAAAGGTATTGATTTAATTAGAACAGAATTATATCTTGCAAGACAAACATTAAATTTAAGCTCATATTTTAAAGAAAGAACTCCAGCAGATTGTAAATTCTTACAGAACACATTAAAAATAGAGCATGGTTTTGATGAAATCCCTTCAAATATGATGCCGGCAGCGCAATTAGAGGCAATTGTGTGTGCTTTGATTGCTCAAAAATATGATACAAATAAAAAAGATTGCAAAGAATTATTTATGTTTAATGGGCTAAAAACTATTATTTAACACTGTTTTGCAATTGTAACTATTTCTTAACATAATTTTTGAAATATAGCAAAAAAAATAATCTTTTTGACTTTATTTTAATATAAGTGTGTAAGGAAAGGTTAATTGTACTATGGCAATCAATGCAATCAGTCCAATTCGAGTAGGAGAACCAGTTAACGCTATTTCTCCAATAAAAGCAAAAAGATTAGATGATAATAAACAACAAGAGCAAATGATGCAAATGCAACCAGCATTTACTGCACCAATTTATATGTATCCAATGCAACCAGTGTATATGATGCCTCAACCAGTGGCTATGCCTCATATGATGCCTCAATATCAACCAAATGTTGCAACTAATCCAATTAAAGCTGAAGAGAATAGAGTTACTCCTCAAGAAGCTTTAAGAGCTCAAGCTTTAGCTCAACCAAAAACAAAAATTATTTTAGAAAATAATAAATCAGATAAACCTACACCTCAAAAAACAAAACCGGAAGATGTTATTCCAAATGCAGAAGCTAAAAATGAAGTAAAAACTCCAGAAAAAGCAGTTGAAGCATTCAAAGGTCAAGCTGCTGAAGAAGCTAAAACAACAGCTCCAAAAAGAAGACCAGAAATCGTTGAGGCTGAAACTTTAAAACCTCAATTAGATTTAGATGGTTTAGTAGAAATTTTGAACAGTAAAGATTACGAAGAACAAGCAAATGCAATGGAAGCTATCGCACAAATTTCAAAATTAGCTCCAGAAAAAGCAGATGAATTACTTGATATCAAAGTTCTTGATTCATTAATCGGTATTATGAGTCAAGATACAACAAAAGTTCCAGAAGCTGATAAAAAATTAGTTCAAAGAAACAAAGAATACGCAATGTATACAACTGCAATTCTTCAAAAACAATACACTGACGGTGTTAAACAAGTTGCAAACGCAACTGTTCCAATGGAAGAAATCGTTGGCATGGCTGGTATCGTTAATGAACTTAAAAACGATGAAAACGCAGGTTCAAGAGAAGCTGCATTAGCATCATTAAGCTACATCAAAGACCCAGAATACAAAGAAGATTTGAAACAATTATTTGCAGAAGCTTCAAAAGATATTGATCCAGCGGTTAGAAAAAGAGCAGAAAAAGAACTTGCTGAATTAAAATAAACTTAAAAGTTTTAAATAAACCGAAGAGAGAGGGCTCTTGTCCTCTCTCTTGTTTTGTCTAAGGTTTGTATGAACCCGTAGGTTCGCCGATACAGTTGCCGAATTGGCAATTAAAGTCGTACGTAAAAGGTGTTCCACCTATTCCGCCTTTACTTTCAGTCGCACCTGTTGTTTGCGGACTTAAACCTGTTGATTGTCCATACATGTTGCTGTTATGTTGAAGTATTGGATTGTTGTTTACACTATTTATAGAACAAGCTCCTCCTGTACACATTCCATTTGAATTAATCGTATTTTGACTTGATGAATTAAAATCAAAATTTTGTGCAAAAACAGCCAAACTCAACACAACAGCTACCATAAATAACGCTAAAATTCTAAACATAATTTCCACCTATCCTTACATTTCTAGGATAAGTTATTTAGCCGAACAAAACATTGTAGGGATTATCAATATTTTGTAAAATTATTGAACTAAAGAGCGAGCAAATTCTAGTGATTCTTCGTTAACTTCTCCGCTTGCAAGCTCTGCTAACGCTTTAATTTTTTCTTCAGCTGAAAGGATTTTTATATTTACCGTTGTTATGTCATCTTGTTTTTTAGAGACATAAATGTGGTTGTTTGCTTTTGATGCAATGATTGCTTGGTGAGTAATCAATATTATTTGTCTATATTTAGCAAGATTTGAGATTTTTTCTGACACGGAAATTGAAGCTTTTCCAGAAATACCTGTGTCAATTTCGTCAAAAATAACTGTGTCGATGTCGTCATTTTGCGCAAAAATTGATTTTATAGCTAACATTACACGGGAAATTTCACCGCCAGATGCAACTTTAATTAGTGGTTTAACGTCTTCTGAAATGTTTGTAGAAATTAGGAATTCAATGTTATCTGCACCGTTTGAATTTAGTTCTACTGGTGAAATTTGAATTTTAAATTTAGATTTTGGAAGTTCTAAATCGTTCAATTCTTTTACGATAATTTCTGATAATTTTTCTGAAACTTCTTTACGTTTTTCTGTTAAAAGTTTAGCTTTTTGAGTTAATTCTTTTTTTAGTTTTTCAACTTTTATTGTTAAATCTGATAACAAATCTTCTGATAATTCAATTTTTGAGTACTCGTCAGAAAGCTTATTGTAAGTGTTTAAAACATCTTCAAGAGTGTTACCGTATTTGCGTTTTAGTTTGTCTAAAAGGTAGATACGTTCTTGTATTCCGTCAATTCTTTCTTGGTCAAATTCACATCTTGAAGAATATGTATTAAGTTCTGATGCGATATCTTTTATTTCTTCGATTTTATCAAGGAAGGTTGATTCTAATTCAGAAAGATTTTCGTCCATTGCAGATGCTTTTGAAAGTAATGATTTTACGGCAAGTAAACCATTTAGACATGAATTATCATCTTCTGATAATGTCCAAAAGGCGCCTGTTGTGTATTCTTTTAACTTTTCTGCGTTTGATAAAATGTTTAATTCATTTTGTAATTCTGTATCTTCGTTTACGTCTTCAATATTTGCAGAAGATATTTCGTCGATTTGGAATTTTAGAAAATCAATTTGATTTTCAGTTAAAGTTTGAGCTTTTTGAATTTCTTTTAAGTCTGTTAATGCTTTTTGATATTCTGCCCAAAGTCCTTTGTATTCCTCTAAATCTTTACCATAAATATCTTTAGAATATTCGTCTAATAAATTGATATGGCAATTTGGTTGCATAAATGAATATGTTTGGTGTTGAGAATGAATATCTAAAAATAGGTCTTTTAGATTTTTTAGAAAATCCATGTTAACAAGAGTTCCGTTGACTCTTGAACGAGATGAAGATGTTGAAATTTCACGAGTGATAACTAAATCTTCGCCCCAGTTTTCAATTCCATATTCATCTAATAATTTTGAAATATCTTTTTTAATAGATAATGAAAGTTCAATTGTAGCCTTGTCTGTACCTGTTTTGATTAAATCTTTTCCTACTTTTGCGCCGAAAGCAACATCAATGGCGTTAATTAAGATACTTTTACCAGAACCTGTTTCACCAGTGATTACGTTTAAACCTTCTGAAAAGTCCACGGTAATATCATCTATTAAAATATAATTTTTTACGTGAATAGATTTTATCATTTTTCTGGTGCAACTCCCCAATGAAATTTGCTACGTAAAACACTGTAAAAATCATCATCTAATAGTGCAAGATGTGCCTTTAATTCAGATGATTCAATGTTTATCATAGGAGAAAATACTCCTGCATCATCACCGTCAACAGCAAGATTGAATGACATGTTATTATCTATTGAATGAATAGAAATGCTTTCTGTAGATGGAATAACAAGAGGTCTTGCAGTCAATGTATGTGGACAAATTGGAACAACAGCAAGGGCATCTAGCATTGGATATAAAACGGGTCCACCTGCTGAAAGTCCGTAAGCAGTGGAGCCAGTAGGCGTTGAAATGATTATACCGTCAGCAATGTATTCACATACAAATTTATTATTGATTTTTAATCTAAAACGTCCTGTTCTTGAACCTGAAACACCTTTTATGACAAAGTCATTTAACGCTAACATGTCGTTTAATTTTAGCATTAATCGATTTTCAATTTTAAATTCTTTATTTAAAATTTTATCAACTGCAAATTCAAAATCTGATTGATTAACTTGAGAAAGAAAACCAAGTCTACCAATGTTTAAACCAAATACAGGGATTTTGTATGGTGCAAAGAATTTTGCAGTTCTAAGGATTGTACCGTCGCCACCAATTACAAAGACAAAATCTGAGTCAACGCAAGTGCAATCAGACATGTCTTGAATATCGTATTTTACATAATTAAGTCCTTTTTTCGCAAATATGGCTTCTAACGCTTCCAAAGAGGTCTTGTATTCTGGAATGCCTGTATTGTATATGACACAAAATTTTGAATTTATCCCTAACATAACTATATTATACAACAATGAGCAAAAAAAAAGTCATTCCTTTTGAGAATGACGATTAAAATTAATATTTGGTAGGTAGGTTAAATAAATTTCAATTTACTTTGTTTTATCAACAATATATATATCGACACAGTCGATTTCAAACTTTAGGATTTTGAGTTCTATTGTTACATATGTTTACAATTAAAAAGAGCAAAAAAAAGTCATTCTTTTTGAGAATGACGATTAAAATTAATATTTGGTAGGTAGGTTAAATAAATTTCAATTTACTTTGTTTTATCAACAATATATATATCGACACAGTTGAATTCAAACTTTAGGATTTTGAGTTCTTTTGTTACATATGTTTACATTTTACATGTTAAAATAGAGTAAAGAATACTTATGGAGTGAATTATGGCTAAACAACCAATGACTATAACAGAAAAGATTTTTGCAAAACACGCAGGATTAGAAAGTGTAAAAGCGGGAGATTTGATTACAGCTAAAGTTGATATTACTCTTGCTAACGATATTACTGGTCCTGTTGCTATTAAAGAATTTAAAAAGATTGGCGCAGAAAAA